>Ga0157369_10000800_pt1 | contig 40247 bp, 36 predicted proteins | sample C25metaG_FD_113461 | JGI IMG/M metagenome (GOLD analysis project Ga0157369, IMG submission 113461) | Corn rhizosphere microbial communities from Kellogg Biological Station, Michigan, USA - C2-5 metaG | ecosystem: Host-associated > Plants > Roots > Rhizosphere > Soil | place: USA: Michigan... | reverse complement strand
GAACGCTTCCGGATCCATGGGCTTGTTGCCCTCGTTCCACCAGATCGTGTTTTCGGTCAGCTCATCTTTGACGGTGAACTTGTCCTTCGCACTGCGGCCGGTGTGCTTGCCCGTCTTCGCCGCAAGGGGGCCTTCCCTGGCGAGCAGCCCTTCGTTCCGTTGGACCGCGAGCTCCACCAGCGGCGCCGTGGTCAGGTTGCGGTATATGTTTTGCAGAGGCTTCAGTGACGCCAATTCCCTTCCCCCATCAGGCAGCAAGGTATGCTGCGCATTCGATTGCAATGGCGCAACTGCTATCGCGGCGGGCTGCGGAATTGCGGTCCGATTATCTCGGAAAAGAAGCACAAAGTGCTGCTGCACGGGCCGCGCGCAGCGTGGCTGCGATTAAAGGCTTTCTCCCATCTCGTTGCGGGCTCGGGCTCGCACTTGCCGGTTCCCCGAGGTTTCTCCCAGTCTCGTGATCGAAAATGCCGAACTCGCACCTGACTGAACACGGGTGTGCTCGTAACCCGCCGCAAAGCGGGACAAAATTGACGGCGGCCGCCGGTAGACACGGCCCGTGGAAAGACCAGAAACCCCCCATCGCGGCCTGCCCGCCAACTCGCCTGGACTCGCCAATGCGACAACGGCGCTTGGCACAAGCGCACCCGGGCTCCCGGAGGCGGAGGTGGAGCGGTTGGTGCACCGGCTTTACGGATTGGACTCCCGAGCCGAGCCACTAGCTGCCGAGCGAGACCAGAACTGCCTCGTCCACGCGGTGTCGGGCGAACGCTACGTCCTCAAGGTCAGCAACCCGTCCGAACCGGTGCCGATCGTCGACTTCCAGATCGCCGCGCTCGACCACATTGCGGGCATCGCCCCGAGCCTGCCAGTGCCGCGGGTGGTTCGCACCTTAGCAGGGCGGGCACGCGAAGCGGTGCGGTTGCCGGACAGCTCGCGCTGCACCCTGAGGATGCTGACTTATGTTGACGGTCTGCAGGCCCGCGAGACCGGCGGGTCGGCCGCGCAGCGGCGCGCCATGGCCAGGTATCTGGCAGAGCTTGATACTGCCCTTGCTGGTTTCACTCATCCCGCGGCGATGCACGACCTGTTGTGGAATGTGGCGACGGCCCACCGGCTCCGCGACAAGCTGGAATTCATCGCAAATCCGGATCGCCGCGGGATCGCGGCACTCTTCATGGACCGCTTCACAACGCACGTGCTTCCGCGGCTGCCGACGCTCCGAGCCCAGGTCATCCACAACGATTACCATCTCTACAATGTGCTCGTCGCACCGGATGACCCTGCTTGCGTGTGCGGCATCATCGACTTCGGCGACATGGTGTCGGCGCCTCTAGTCGGAGAAGTTGCAACCGCGGCAAGCTATCATATGGAAAGCAAAGAGAATCCCTTCGCCGGAGCTTCGCAGTTCATCGGCGCCTATCATTTCGACGACCGATCGAAAAGCGCGAGTATCCAATCGGCCTTATCGTTGGAGAGCGCACCTAGCTTCCAAACAGTTCGTTCGTCCAATATGGTTAAAGAGACCCGATCACCAGTTTTGATCCGTCAACGAGCCGCGACAGGTGGAACGGAGAGGCGTCGACCGAAGGCTTCTCGCCAGCGAGCAGCTCGGCCGCCAGGAAGCCGATGCCCGGGCCGAGGCCGAAACCGTGGCCCGAACATCCCGCCGCCAACACCAGGCCGCCGACCTGGTGAACCGGCGATATGACCGGGACCGCGTCGGGCGTGCAATCGACGAACGCGCCCCAGCTGCTGTCAATTTCCACGTTGGCGAGTTGCGGGAACGTACCCCGCACATTCTCGACGACCTGCCGTACCAGCCAACTCATCGGTGGCGGGTCGAGTACCCGGTTGTCTTCGAAGATCCGATCATTGTTCGTCAGCACTGATGCAAGCGAATCCGGGCCGGAGAAGAAGGACCTGCCGATCCCAAGCTTCACCATCTTCAGCCGTTGCCGGAACTGGGGCATGAATTCGCGCGCGTAGCGGAGTCCCTGCGGCGTGATCTCAAGCGTAGCGCGCCCACTGATTGCGAGCGTGTAGCTGCCGTCAAGGCGGCGCGTCATCGCAAAATCCGGACAATAGAGAGCGCCGCCGACGTCAGCCGTTGGCCTGGTGCGTACCGCGGTTTGCCGGACGCTTGCCTGCGGAAAGCTGATGCCGTGCGGCCGAAGGAAGCGCGAGGCCCAGGCGCCGGCGGCGCACAGCACCGTATTTGCCCCGATCAATCCTTTCTCGGTGTGAACGCCCGTGACTCGGCCGTTCGCAACATCGAGCGCTCGCGCGGCACACTGCTGGTGGATCGTGGCGCCAAGCTGCCTTGCCCCCTCGGCAATGCGGGGAGCGGCAATTGCAGGTTCCGCTTTTCCGTCGTTCACCGAGTGAAGCCCCCCGATCCATTGCCGCCGGGTTTCCGAAATGGACTCGCAAGCCTCCGCTGCGGTGAGCATCCGGGTGTCGACATCGAACTCCTTCGCGATGGTCCGCCAGCGCTCCCATTGCGCCAGCGCCGCCGCGTCGTCGGTGGCATAGCGCAAGCCGCACCGGCGGAAGCCGACATCCTGGCCGATCTCTGTCGCCAACTCTTCCCACAATTGCATGGATTTGACCGCAAGCGGCATCTCGCGCCGGTCGCGGTTCTGAAGACGGCACCAGCCCCAGTTGCGGCTCGATTGTTCGCAGCCGACGTGACCCTTCTCGACCAGCGCCACCGAGAGTCCGCGCTTCGCCAGATAATAAGCGGCCGTTGAACCGACGATTCCGCCGCCGACGATAACGACGTCAGCGCTTGGCGGTAGCCGCTCGTCGCTCGGAATGCGTTCAACTACTGGCGACATCTACCGGTCCCCTCGTTCATTTGGCGCTTTCTGGCGAGAATCCCACAATCGCCTTGGTCTCGAGGAACTCCTCGAGGCCGTAGACGCCATATTCGCGGCCGTTGCCGGACCGTTTATAGCCGCCGAAGGGCGCATGGCCGTCCCAGGGTGGATAATTGATGTGGACCTGTCCCGATCGAATGCGTTTTGCGACCCGCCGCGCGCGCTCGAGATCGCCGGACTGGACGTGGGCGCCCAGCCCGTAGACCGTGTCGTTCGCGATTGCGATCGCCTCGTCCTCACCGCTGTAGGGAATGAGGCAGAGTACGGGCCCGCAAATCTCTTCCCGGGCGATTCGCATGGCCTGGTCTACTTCCGAGAAGATGGTGGGGCGGACAAAGTAGCCGCGGTTGAGGCCCTTTGAACGGCCCGGCCCGCCACAGACCAGCTTCGCACCCTCGTCCATCCCGGCAAGGATCATGTCCTGCACACGATCGAATTGTGCCCGGTTGGCGATGGGCCCCATCATCGTATCGGGGATCCACGGGTCGCCCACCACGATAGCGTTCGCAGCTTTGGCGGCGAGATCCTCGACTTGGCCGAGGCGCTCGGCCGGAACGAGCATTCGAGTCGGCGCGCTGCACGACTGGCCGGCATTACGCATGCCGGCCAGCACACCCTTGCCGACCGCGCTGTCGAAATCAGCATCATCGAGCAGGATGTTCGGCGATTTGCCGCCAAGCTCCTGCACCACGCGCTTGACCGTTGGCGCTGCGGCTTCAGCGACCAGCACCCCGGCCCGCGTTGAGCCGGTGATCGAGATCAGATCGACGTCGGGATGGCTCGATAGCGCCGCTCCGACGTCCTCGCCCGTGCCATTGACGAGATTGAAGACGCCCGCCGGGACGCCGGCATCGTGAAGAACCTCGGCAAAAAGGAGGGCGCTGTAGGGCGAAAGCTCGCTCGGCTTGAGGACCACCGTGCAACCCGCGGCGATAGCCGGCGCGACCTTCGCTGTGATCTGGTACAGCGGCCAGTTCCACGGCGTGATGAGGCCGCAGACCCCGACAGGTTCCTTCGCGATCGCGGTCGTGCGCTCGCAGTAGAGGAATTGATAGCGGCTGAGCACGTCCGTCTGGACCCGCACATGTTCGATCGCGAACGGCACGTGCGATCCCCGGGCAAAGCTGACTGCCGCGCCCATTTCGGTGACCAGCGCACGCACGAACTCTTCAGAGCGCGCGTCCATCAGATCGTGAATCCGGCCGATGAGGGCGAGCCGGTCATTGACTGGGGTGCGGGAGAAAGTCTCGAAGGCGCGCCGTGCGGCCGCGACGGCGGCATCAACGTCGCTTCGGATGCCTGCGGCAATCTGGCCAACGACCGCTTCCGTGGCCGGATCGATCACCTCGATGAGCGCCGAATTCGACGCGGGGCGCCACGCCCCGTCGATATAGAAGCTGCGCGACCGATCAGCGGCCATAAGGCGATTGTGCTCGGCGAATGCTTCAGTCACTGGACGGAACTCCGCAAATGCTCATTGGAGCGTGAACCCTAGCGAGGGGTGGCCGTAGTCGCTCCCGTTTTGGCCGATCAGAAGGACAATTCGTGCTGCCAACGGCGTGCGGCGGAAGCGATGATGCCGGTTGGGCGATCGGCCGTGTGCACCCCCCGGTGGCTTAGCAAGAATCTGCCGTGCCGCCCCAGCTTACGGTGAAATATGTGCGGCCGGCCCGGCAGTTTGGCACATTCGTTGGCCGGCAACGCTCGATAGTCCAATCTCTCAAATCGGGATGGGAGTGACCTGATGATCCGTGCGCCTCGCTTTTACGCTTTCACCGTTGCCATTTCCTCGATTGCCGCAGCTTCTGCGGTCCAGGCACACGCCGTCTGGGTCGCCGAGCGAGCGCTCGGCACCAGCACGACCACCGGCGGGACGTTGACGGGGCTGGCCGTCACTTTTGGTGACGGCTCGGAGGAATCGGATCCGATAAAGCGACAGAAGCTGATCACCAGCATCGCGGGCTACGACAGCGATTATCGGCCCATCCCCGCCGCGTTGCATGTCGCCGGGCCCCTGCTCCTTCTTGAGGGCAGCAGGCCGACCACTGTCGAAACCCTCGCGGTCGACTATGGAGTGTGGAGCAAGACGCCGGACGGCAAATGGCACAATGCCGGCAAGGACGAGGTCGCGAACGCGCAAGAGAGCGAGCACAACTACAAATATGCAGTGCATCTGCGTGGACCGCTCACCAAAAGACTGCCGCTGTTTGCAGACCAGGTGATCCAGATCGTTCCGCTGGGGCCCATACCGCAGCAGTTGGGCAAACCGCTGAAGGTCCGGGTCTATTTCAAAGGCAAGCCGCTCGCGGGCGCCCTGCTCCAACCGGACGAGCCGACCGATCCGGATGATCCCGGCCTGAAGACCGGTCGCGATGGAACGGCGGTTATGAAGGTGCGGAACCAGGGGCTGAACGTGATGGTCGCGACATTCAACGCTCCGAGCGACCAGCCGAAGAAGTACAGCCAGATGGAATATAAGGCGACCTTGTCGTTCGTCCTGCCGCACGCTCCGGAATGAGGTGAGCCGAGCGATGGAACACCAGCGGATGAGCGCCGCCGGAAACGCAGCCCTTCAGGAAAATCGCGTCGGAGCCGTCGTCGATCTTCGCGCTTATGCCTCCGGGACGCCGCCTTCTGCCGACTGGGTCCAGGGACGCGCATCTGCGGCGTTCAGCGACGCCGCAGCGAGCGTGGCGGCGCTGGCGCCTGTTGGTGACGGGCATGTCGACGTCCTCGCGGCCGATGAGTTCGTCTTGGTCATTGCCGGCCGGTTGGAAATCGCCGCGCCCGCCGGTCGCCTGGTGCTTGCGAAATCCAAAAGCGGAGTCATCCCGGCGGGTACAAGTTTCGACTGGCGTGCCGCCGAAGGGACGCTGGTGATCATCGCCAGCGTTCCCGCAGCAATAGCGGGAGAGTCCGACAAACCGGTGGCAATTGAGGAAGGCGCTACCCTGACGCCTTCCAGCGCGCCGCTTGCCGAGCTGCTGATCGGCCCCATGCCTCAGTGCAGGAATCACTCCGATTATCGTTCTGCGACGGGCGAGTTCGTGTGCGGGACGTGGGATTCGACGCCCTATCACCGGCGGCAAACACCCTACGCCCACATCGAACTGATGCACCTCCTGGAGGGCCAGGTCAGCTTCTACGATGACAAGGGGCAGGTCACGTTCAACGCTGGCGACGCCCTGCTCTTTGTGCGCGGGCAGGGGTGCGCCTGGCACAGCGAAGTCCACGTGAAAAAAGTCTACGCGACGCACCGGCCAGTCAGACCGATTGAGTAGCGGCGGCGCTTTGAGCAGGCGCAAGGTAGGGGAGGAGAGAGAAGATGGCTGCAATGGGTTCGGCGGCGACGGTGCCGTTCGGGGGCGCTCCTGCGGTTGAAGCGAAATCCCCGCCTGTCGCCGGCAAGCGCCTTCAGAACATCGATGCGCTCCGCGGACTGGTCATGCTGCTCATGCCGCTGGATCATATCCGCGAGACCTGGTTCGTCTATGTGCCGGTCAGCGATCCCGTTGATGCTCGCACGACACTACCGGCCATCGTCTTAGCTCGGCTCCTCGTCAGCCTGTGCGCGCCGATTTTCGTCTTTCTTACCGGGCTCGGGGTGTTTCTCTTCCGGCAGAATCACACGCTCGAGGAAACGACCGCCTATCTGGTGAAGCGGGGGCTGGTGCTGATGGCGATCGAGGTTCTCTACCTCTCCCCCATTTACTGGGGAATCGTTCCGCAGCCGACGTTCTGGCTCCAGGTGATCTGGTGCATCGGGCTGTGCATGATCGTGCTTGCCGGCGCGATCCGGCTGCCGATGCCGGCAATCATCGCTTTGGGCTTGCTGATCGTGTGCGGGCACAATCTTCTCGATCCGATTCAATTGACGGCGAAGAACCCGCTGTTTCCGCTATGGGCTGGATTGCACCAGCGTGCGGTAATTGACCTGCCGTTCGGCCTGGTAGCCAAGACGACGTACCCGGTCCTGCCCTGGATCGGCGTGATCATGCTTGGCTACGCCATCGGACCGTGGTTTGCCCGCGACAGCGATCCTGCGCTGCGGCAGCGACGGCTGATCTCGGTCGGGATCGCGATGCTGGTCGCATTCCTCCTTATTCGGGGTGTGAACGTCTATGGCGACAAGCCGTGGTTCACCGTCCCCGGCGACCCCGGCCGGACCTGGATGAGCTTCTTCTCATTGACGAAATACCCGCCCTCGCTCCTGTTCCTGCTTCTCACGCTTGGAGTTGGAGCGATCCTGCTCCCGCTGTTCGAGCGGATGGGCAGCTCTTGGACGATCAGGACACTGGCGGTCTTCGGCGGGGCCCCCATGTTCTTTTACATCTTCCATCTGACGCTGCTGCGCATCCTCTACCACAGCGCCTTTGCAATCTGGGGCCCGAACCACGGCCAGTATTTCGGCGTGGCGAACTATGGATGGGTGCTGGCCTGGTATTTTGCACTCATCGCGCCGCTCTACGTTCCGACAGCCTGGTACTCGCGGCTGAAGAAGCGCCACCGCGATATCGAATGGCTGAAATATTTCTGATCGGAAGACGGCCGGCTCGGACGCGTTGAAATTCGGATCGGAATTTGAAGGCTCGAAACATGAATGCTTTGCAATCCGAATATGGGATGGAAAGGCCGAACGAGCTTCAGCCGATCGCGTTGCGGGCTGACCATCTCGAGCAAGCGCTGGGGCTTTCCCGCGCACTTTCATGGCCATACCGTCTGGAGGATTGGGCGTTCGCCCATCGCCTGGGGCGCGGATTTGCGGTGGAAGCGGATGGGTGCCTGATCGGGACCGCGCTTTGGTGGCCGTATGGGGATCGGTACGCGACAGCGGGCATGATCATCGTTGCCGCCGAGGCCCAGCGCAGAGGTGTCGGCCGGGCATTGATGGACGCGCTGCTCGCCGATTCGGCCGGGCGAAGCATCATGCTCAATTCAACCGAGGAAGGATTGGCCCTTTACGCGCGGCTCGGTTTCAAGGCCCGCGGTTATGCCAATCAGCACCAGGCGGTGCTCACGCAGGCCCCAAAGAGCAAGGGAATGGAGTTCACCCGCGCCTTTCAGGCCGGGGATCGCAACGCGATATACGTTCTCGATCACGCGGCGACCGGAATGGAGCGGCGAGCCCTCCTCGACGCGCTGCTGGCGATAGCGGAAACGCGAGTCATCATGCGCGACGGTCGGATCGCGGGCTACGGCTGCATTCGGGAATGGGGGCGCGGTCTGGTGATCGGCCCCATCGTGGCCGCAACCGACGGGGACGCTCGAGCACTGATTGCCACGCTTGCCGCCTTTCACCTTGGCAGCTTTGTCCGCATCAACCTGCCAGCTGATGCCGGCCTCTCGCCTTGGCTCGAAAGTATAGGCCTGCCTCTGGTCTATCGGGAGGTGGCCATGGTTCTCGGAGGGGCTCCTGAACCCGGTCCTGATGCGACCCTCTTCCTTCAATCGAATCCATCGCTCGGCTGAGATCGGACATTTGTAAGGAAGTATCGGATGCTTGGCACATTGATTGAAAACACGGCTCAGAACGCGGCCGAAGGCGTCACGCTCAATACGATCGCCACTCCCGCCCTGATCCTGGACGTGACGAAGCTTGACCGGAACATCGACAGGCTGAGGCAGCGCCTCGCCAATCTCGACGTCCAGTTCCGCCCGCACGTGAAGACAGCGAAATCGATCGACGTGGCCAGGAGGCTCTTCCCCGAGGGGCGCGGGCCGATCACTGTGTCGACGCTTGCCGAGGCGGAGCATTTTGCAGCGGCGGGCTTCAGCGACATCACGTATGCGGTCGGCCTTTCACCCGACAAGATCGCGCGTGTTGGCGCTCTCGTCCAGCAAGGGGTGGATCTCGGCGTTCTCATCGACTCGGTGGAACAGGCCGGGGCTCTCGCCGAGGCTGCGCAGGATAGCGGTGCGATGCCTGCCGTCCTCATCGAGGTCGATTGCGACGGCCATCGCGGCGGGCTTCTGCCGGATGATCCAGCCGTCGTTGAGATCGCCAATATCCTTGGTGCAGTCGGCGTTGAGCTGCGCGGGGTGCTCACCCACGCCGGCGAATCCTACGCCTGCCGCAACGGCATTGGCCTCCCAGAAGCGGCGGAGGGCGAGCGGGCCGCAGCGGTGGCCGCTGCGGCCCTTCTTCGCCGCAACGGCCATGCGGCACCCGTAGTGAGCGTCGGCTCGACACCCACCGCGCATTTCGCGCGCAATCTTGCCGGCGTGACCGAGGTGCGCGCAGGGGTATTCATGTTTTTCGATCTGGTGATGCACGGGATCGGCGTCTGCGGGCTCCAGGATGTCGCGCTGTCGGTCTTGGCGACGGTGATCGGCCACCGCCCCAACAAAGGATGGGTGCTGATCGACGCCGGCTGGATGGCCATGTCTCGCGACCGCGGAACCCAGAAGCATCCCGTGGACCAGGGATATGGGCTGGTCTGCGACATCGACGGCGTGCCCTGGCCCGACCTTATCGTCGCGGACGCCAGCCAGGAGCATGGGATCATCGAGGTCCGACCCGGCAGCGGTGCACGGCTGCCCGATCTTCCGATCGGATCGCGCGTACGAATCCTGCCCAACCATGCGTGCGCAACCGGTGCGCAGCACGAGGCCTACCACGTCATCGAAAGTGGAAGTCACTCCATCGTCGCGACTTGGCCGCGGATTCGGGGGTGGTGATTGTGATGGGAAAAACAGTTGAGATGCTCGACGGGCCGACCCTCCCGAAGCCGGGCGGCCACTACAGCCATGCGGCCTCCTGTGGCGGCCTGATCTTTACGGCGGGGCAGCTGCCCGTTCGGCCGGACGGTTCGCATTCGGCCGGTGCTGCTTTTGAGGATCAGGCGCGCCAGGCGTTGGCGAATGTGCTCGCCGCGTTGGACGCGGCCGGAGCGGGGGCGTCAGACCTTCTCAAGGTCACGGCCTATATCGTCGGTGTCGAGAACTGGCCGCGCTTCAACGCCATCTATGCTGAAGCGATGGGAGAGGCGCGCCCGGCGCGGACGGTCGTACCGGTGCCTGAACTCCACTACGGCTATCTGGTCGAAATCGACGCGATTGCAGCGCGCCGCCCGGCGAAGGAACCGACCTCCTGAAGATCATGCCTCGTCGGTGACCCGCGACCGACTGCCGCGAACCGGCGAGCGCCACGGCATTTTCTACACGACGGGCCAAGCGGACACGCTACCCGCATGGGCGCCCCTCATCGCTGAAGTGATGAACAGCCGCGGGGCCCTTGATCGGTGGTGGAATTTCGGAGGGCCGGCAATCCCCGGCCGTCTCGGCAAACGCTCGTTCTTGCCCTTTGTCGGAGCCTATTACCCCGCCGGGATCCCGTCCCCTGAGAGAAGACTCTCTAGCCGCGACTCCACCAGCCGCTGCACCCGCTTGACCCGGCATAGTCTGCTTCACGATGGCTCGAGTCGAAACATCAGGCCGGGAGCGCCCCCCATTTCGATTTTTCATTCCACTCGCAAGGCATAGGGTCTGCAGGTTGGAAGAGACGAACGGATCTAAGGGGGAGTACAATGAAAAAGACACGGTATTTCAGGAGCTTCGTTCTTTCGAGCGCGGCCTGTTTCGTCGCGGTGCCGGCGTTTGCGCAAACTCAGCCGGGCGATCAGAATGACTCAGCCGCCAAGCCCGTCCAGGTAGCCCAGGTGGACCAGCCGACAAATCCTGCGCAGGCCACCGAGGTGACCAAAGAAGCCAAGACGCAAACCCAAACGACACCGGCCGGCCAGATTGTCGTCACCGGAATTCGGCAACAATACCGTGGAGACGTCCCCCTTAAAGACCTGCCCCAATCGGTTACAGTTCTCTCAAATCAGCTGCTTCAAAAAGTGGGAATCACGCGGCTGGACACGGCTCTGGACTTGGCGAGCGGCGTTAACCGCCAGAATAACTTCGGTGGAATCTGGGACGCGTTCGCGATCCGCGGTTTCGCAGGCGACGAGAATCTACCGAGCGGCGTGCTGGTAAACGGCTTCAATTCAGGCCGTGGCTTTGGCGGCCCGCGCGATGCGTCCAACATCGATCACGTCGAGATCCTGAAAGGACCCAACGCGGCTCTCTTCGGCCGCGGCGAGCCCGGGGGCACGGTGAACGTCATCACCAAGAAGCCGCTCTTCACCACCCAAGGGAGTGCCGGCGTTTCCTATGGGAGTTTCGATACCGAACGGGTTGAAGGGGACTTTACAACTCCGCTCGTCGACAACACGATCGCGATCCGCGTAAACGGTGCCTACAATCACTCCAAGACGTTCCGCGACGTCCTCGACAACACCCGTTTCACGATCACTCCGTCCGTACTCGCGAAGCTTTCACCCAGCACGACACTCTCCTACGAACTCGAATATATCAATGTGAAGACGCCCTTCGATCGTGGCGTTATCGCAGTCCCGCAGGCATCTGGCGGATTGCCGGTGAAGCTGGGCGAAATCCCGCGGTCACGGTTCTTCGGCGAATATGCCGATGGGCGGAACACGGTTCACTCCCTCGGACATCAGGTGCAATTGCAGCAAAAGCTAGGCGGACGATGGACCGCGCTGTTCGGCTATGGCTACCGAATCAGTTCCTTCTACGGCTATTCAAACGACCCTGAGATCGCTCCCGGTCGCCAGCTCTTGTATCTTCACCCCGAGCTCGGCCTGCTGTCACGTGAGCGGCGTTACCGCGATTGGCACACGACCGACATTACCTACAGGGGCGAAATCAGCGGAGAATTCCTGACCGCTGGCCTCAAGCACCACATTCTGTTCGGCGCAGACTATGATTCCTTCGACAGTCACCAGATCCAGCTGCGCTATCGTCCGCCGTCAGCCGCGGCGCAGTATGCCGGGGCATTCGGCAACACCATCGACATCTTCGATCCGATGTACGGCGTGAACGTCCCCGGGGTTGTCCCTGGCGAGCCGCCGCTAAGCAACTTCCGAAACATCCTTGAGCAGCAGCGCGGCTGGGGTGTCTATGCCCAGGACCAGATCGACGTCACGAAGGCGTTCAAGATTCGGCTCGGCGGCCGCTACGACGTCTTCAGGCCGCACGACATTTTTGAACTCGGCGATTACAACCATGCGGTCGGCGACAGTCCGCGGGTGACGTTCCGAAAATTCAGCCCGCAGGCTGGCGCGGTTTATGAGTTCAGCGACAATTTCTCTGTCTACGCGGCCTATGGCGAAGGTTTCCGTCCGAATTCCGGCACGGACGTAAACAGCGATCTGTTCAAGCCGGAGACAACGGTGTCGTATGAGGCGGGCGCCAAATTCGCGCTTTTGGACAAGGCGCTGAACGGCACCGTCGCAATATTCAACATCACCAAGAATAATGTGCTGACGTCCGACCCGAACAACGCGGGTTTCTCGCTCGCTCTTGGGCGGGCGCGTAGCCGCGGCCTGGAGTTCGACCTCAATGGCAAGTTGCCAGGGGATATGACCTTATGGCTGTCCTACGCCTATCTTGACGCGGAGTCGCTGGTCTCGGCAGGCGATCCGAACGGGTTCGGATTCCTGATTCGCAAGGGCGATCCGCTTCTCAACATCCCCAAGAACAGCGGGAATATCCTTCTCACCAAGGACTTCACCCTTGGCAACGACAAGCTCACCCTCGGGGGCGGCGTGAACTACGTCAGCAAGCGGCTCGGCGAGACCGGTGTTACGTCCTTCCAGCTGCCGGCCTATACGTTGGTCAAGCTCCTGGCGTCCTATGACATCGGGCAGCACATCGAGATTTCGGGCGAAGTGAACAACCTGTTCAACGTACATTATTACCCAAGCTCCTACTCGCGCCTGTGGGTTACGCCCGGAGATCCGCGCGAATTCACTGCGCGGCTGAACTACCGCTTCTGAGCGCATCGAACCGGGGCAGCTGAGTTGAGGTGCTGCGTATGATCTCGAAGGCCGTATACTTTCGGTTCCACAAATATCTGGGACTGATCGCTGCGGCCTTCCTTCTGGTGCAGTCGCTGACCGGCTTGACCCTTGTCTTTCGCTCCCGGACCGCGCAGCTGCTCGACCCCGCCGGAATGATCAGCAGTCCCGGGAGCGTTGAGGCGCCCCCAGCAAAGCTGCTCGCGGCCGCGGAACCCGTCTTTTCCGGCTTTCACGTGGATCGCCTTGTCTATCCCGAGCGGCCCGATGGCACCTACGTCGTTTATCTGGCGAACTCGAAAGGCGAGAAGCGGTACGTCTCGCTCGATCGCCATAGTGCGGCTGTCCTGCGCGCTGGCCCGATCTGGAAGTTTCCGGTCATCGCTGCAGACCAGATCCACTACGAGTGGCTTTTCGGTATCCCCGGGACCGTGTTGATATGCACCATCGGAATACTCCTGCTGCTTACCGCGGCGATGGGGATTTGCTTCTGGTGGCCGCGCCGCGGCCGAGTCCGCAAGAGCGTCACGGTTCAATGGCACCTTGCCCCTCGGGCAGTGCTGCGCCAGCTTCATCGGACGACTGGCGTCGCCGCCTCGGCCTTGCTCGCATTCATGGCGATCACCGGCCTGTTCGTTGCCGTGCCCATCGTTCTCGACGGACCGGCGCAACCGTGGTCCACGACCGAGAGCTTTGTGCCGAAGATCGAGCCGGCTCTCGCGCTCGCGGAGGCGAAGTTCCCGGACAAAGCCATTCGGGACGTTCGGATGCAGGGGCCATCGCGGATCGCTGTCTTTCTCTTCGCTCCGGAGCGCAACGTGATGGCGGTCCACCGTGTCGTCGTTGATAGCCGCGGGCCCTCGATTGTTTCGGTGCGGAGCGCGTTCGATGATAAGGAGCCCTGGGTCGTCGCTCTCCCTCTGCATGACGGGCAGGACTTCGGCTTGCCGGGAGAGATTGTCATCGCACTCATTGGAGCGGCGCTCGCGACGCTTGCATCCACCGGCCCGATCATGTGGTTCCAGGCACGGCGCGCGCGCCGGCGGAGCGCTCGAGCTCCTTCCCGGGCTTCTCCACCGCAGCACGCAAAGGCGAGGGTTGGTTCTCCTTTATAAATCCGAGCCGGAGCGCGGCCGCATCTGGCGGGCTCTGTTGGCCGAGCACTTACCGCAGCTCGAGTTTCGAACGTGGCCCGACGTGGGACAACCTGAGGACATCCGCTACCTCGTGGCTTGGGAACCGTCAGCCGAGCTTCTCGAGAGTCTGCCGAACCTCGAACTGCTGTTCTCCGTCGGCGCAGGCATTGACCACATGGACGTCGCTCGTGTGCCGGACCAGGTCGGCATCGTGCGGATGATCGATCCGGCCCTGACACAAAGCATGAGCGAATATGTCGTGATGGCCGTTCTCGCGCTCCACCGGAATCTTTTGGACTATATCGACGCGCAGCGGCGGGGCCGCTGGGCTCCGCAAGGCATCGTTGCGGCCAGGGAGAGGCGAATCGGAATCATGGGCCTCGGAAATCTCGGCCTCGCCGCGATCGATGCGCTCCGGCAGTTTGGATTTGACCTGGCCGGATGGAGCCGGACACCGAGGACGATCGACGGCGTCGATTGCTTCGCGGGCTCAGGGTCCTTGGCGGCGTTCCTCGGCCGGACGGATATCCTCGTCTGTCTGTTGCCGCTCACGGAAAAGACTCGCGGCATCTTGTGCCGCAGAACGTTCACTATGCTTCCTTCTGGCGCCGGGGTGATCAATGTCGGTCGGGGCGGGCATCTCGTGGAGCCGGATCTGCTCTCGGCCCTGGAAGACGGCAGCGTCGGCGCGGCGGTCCTCGATGTCTTTGAGGAGGAGCCGCTTGCGGCCGGTCACCCGTTCTGGAGCCACCCGAGGATCGTCATTACGCCGCACCGGGCCTCTCACACCGGCGCGATGACCGGCGGCCAGGCGCTCCTTGGGAATCTCCGGCGGCATCTGGCCGGCGAACCGATGCACGGGTTGGTTCGCCGCGAGCTTGGGTACTGAATTTGAGCGCGGCAATCTATGCTGCGCCCCTGAAGAAAAAGGTGCGATTGTGCGTCACCCGGTTCCGCAATTGGCGACATGTTCCGGCCCGCCGGTGCACTATCGTCCTGTTCACCAATTCGCCGGACCGCGAGGTGCGGCAATTGTGATCGGGAATAACGGGTAGGGTGAGATGACGATATTCAAGCCGAAATATATCACCTTCGATTGCTACGGGACGCTCATCCGAATGCAATTTTCCGAGATGGCGCGGGAGCTCTACTCCGACCGGCTTGAGCCCGACAGGATGGAGGCCTTCTGCACGGACTGGTCCGGCTACCGCCTCGATGAGGTCACCGGCCCCTGGAAACCGTATTCCGAAGTGCTGGGCAATTCGCTCGAGCGGTGTTGCCGCAGATGGGGTATCGAGTACCAGCCGGAACACGGAGCCGCGGTTTACGAGGCGGTGCCGACGTGGGGACCGCACGACGACGTTCCGGGCGGTCTTTCGAAAATTGGAGACGAGATCCCGCTGGTGATCCTGTCCAACGCGATGGACGACCAGATCCGGCATAATGTGCCGAAGCTCGGCGCGCCATTCTACGCAGTCTATACCGCGCAGCAGGCCCAGGCGTACAAGCCCCGCCTTCAGGCGTTCGAATATATGTTCGATCAGCTGGCCTGCGATCCCAAGGACATCATGCACGTGTCCTCCAGCTTCCGCTACGACCAGAACTCAGCAACCGATCTTGGCATTGGGACGCGCGTTTTCGTCGGCCGAGGCCACGAACCTTCCAACCCCTTCTACCGCGACGTGGAGATCCCCCACATCGGCTGCCTCGCCGCCCTCGTCGGGCTCTAGGTCGATGCACGCGACGGGCGCCATAGGGAATCTTCTGCGCTGATGGCGGGCGGTTGTTCTCTGACCCGGCGCCAGCTGGTCGGTGCGTCAATGGCGACCGGGCTTACAATGAGCGCGGGTGGAATTTTGCTGCCCCGGACCGCTGCCGCGCAACCCGAGCCGCGCTACGGCGGCCGAATCCGGGTTGCCAGCATTTCCACCTCGACTGCCGACACACTGGATCCGGCAAAGGCTGCGCTGTCGACCGATTATGTTCGCATCAACATGTTCTACAACGGGTTGACGCGTTACGACCGCAATCTCGCCGCGCAGCCGGAGCTGGCCGAGGCGATTGAATCCTCCGATCGGCAGACCTGGCGGATCAAGCTTCGAAAAGGGGTGGTCTTCCACGACGGCCAACCGTTGACTTCCAGCGACGTCGCTTATTCGCTGCTCCGCCACAAGGACCCCGCGACCGCTTCGAAGATCAAGACTATCGCAGATCAGTTCGTCGAGGTCCGCGGCGACGGTCCGGGCGAGGTGGTGATCCGGCTTGCAGGTCCAAACGCGGATTTGCCGTTGATCCTTGCCCAGGCGCAGTTCCTTATCGTCCGCAACGGCGCAAGGGATTTCCACACGGTCAACGGCACCGGGCCTTACAGACTCGCCGAATTCACACCCGGAGTGCGCACCGTCGGTGTGCGCAATCCCAGTTACTGGAAGCATGGTCGTCCCTATCTCGACGAAATCGAGCTAATCGGAATCCCCGATGAGGTGAGCCGCGTGAACGCGCTGCTTTCCGGCGATGTGCACTTCATCAATGCAGTGAGTCCGCTTTCGACGAAGCGTGTCCAGGCCACGGGAGGCTATGAAATCCTCTCCACCCCATCCGGCCTCTACACCGATTTCATCATGCAGCAGAAAGAGCTGCCGACCGGCAATCCGCATTTCGTCCTTGCGATTAAATACCTGCTTGACCGGGCGCTGATCAAACGCGCGCTGTTTCGCGATTTTGGCTTTATTGCCAACGACCAGCCGATTCCCCCTTTTCACCCCTATTACCGGAGCGACCTGCCGCAGCGGCCGCACGATCCCGATCGCGCCAAATGGCACCTCGCCCAGGCCGGGCTGACCGGCGTGCGCTTGCCGATGTACTGTTCACCGGCCGCGGAAGGCTCCGTGGATATGGCGTCGGTGCTCCAGGAGCTCGGCTCTCAAATTGGACTGAGGCTCGCCGTCAATCGAATGCCGTCCGACGGCTACTGGTCGACCCACTGGATGAAGCACCCGCTGACGTTCGGGAACAACAATCCCCGTCCGACGGCGGACTTGATGTTCAGCCTCTTCTACAAGTCGGACGCGATCTGGAACGAGTCGAAATGGAGCAACCCCACTTTCGATAAACTATTGCTCGAAGCGCGCGGCGAGGCCGACGAAAGCCGTCGCAAGCAGCTTTACGGGGAAATGCAGGAACTGGTCAGCGACTATTGCGGGGTCGCCATCCCTGTCTTCATCAACCTGCTCGATGGCTATGACCGGCGAGTGAAAGGCGTTTATCCGATCCCGATCGGCGGCCTCATGGGCTACATGCTGGCCGACAATGTCTGGTGGGATGGCTGATGGCGACGGTTCCCGTGCCCTTGGAGCGAACCCGCGGCACATCCTTCGTGCTGCTCCGCCTGATCGCCGGCCGGATGGGTTCGGCACTCTTCACCCTGCTCTTGGTTTCGCTCGTCGTCTTCATTATCAGCGGCATGCTTCCGGGCGACGCCGCCCAGGAAATGCTGGGGCAGAGCGCGACCCCGGCGCAGGTGGCCGCGCTTCGCCATCAGCTCGGCCTCGATGTCCCCGCGCACATCCGCTATCTGTCCTGGCTGCGCGGGATGCTGACTGGACATTCCAGCTATTCCCTGGTCGCGAACATGCCGGTCAGCGAGATCATTGGCCAACGACTGCCGAATTCGCTGATCCTGGCAGGGCTCACGACCGCGGTCGCTGTCCCGGTGGCGCTCTTCATCGGCATCTATTCGGCCATGCGGCGAGGGACGTTCATCGATCGCGCACTCAATATCGGGACACTTGCGCTGGTCGCAGTTCCTGAATTTCTGATGGCGACAATCGGCGTCCTCATTTTCGCGGTAAAGCTCCGGCTGCTCCCGTCGATCATGCTCTCCACCGAGCATTCGAGCTGGGGCGAGTTCCTTCGATCCTACACACTTCCGGTGATGAGCCTCGCCTTCGTCGTCATCGCGCAAATGGCCCGAATGACGCGGGCCGCGGTCGTCGACCAGCTGAACCGACCCTATGTGGAAATGGCTGTCCTGAAAGGCGTCAAGCCCGGCCGGATCGTCCTTCGCCACGTGCTCCCGAATGCGGTGGGGCCGATCGTCAATGCGATCGCGCTCAGCCTCTCCTACCTGCTCGGCGGGGCGATCATCGTCGAAACGATCTTCAATTATCCGGGCATCGCGAGCCTGATGGTCAATGCGGTGACCAGCCGCGACATGCCGCTCCTCCAGACCTGCGCTATGATCTTCTGCGCTGCTTATCTTCTCCTCGTGCTGATCGCCGACCTCGTTGCGATCGTCGCCAATCCGAAACTGCGCAGCCTATGACCCAAGCAGCCCTGCCCGCCGCAAGGCCATGGAGCAGCGCCCGCAGCTGGGCGACAGGTCTTCCGCTGTCCGGAAAAATCGGGCTCGCTCTGGTTGTCTTCTGGTTGCTTGTCGCCCTGATTGGCCCTGCGCTTGCGCCCTACTCGACGGGTGCATTCGTCACGTACGACGTGTTCGAAGGTTCGAGTCCGCAGCATTGGCTGGGTAGCGACTATTTGGGGCGCGATGTGCTCAGCCGGCTCCTCGCTGGAGCGCGCTACACGGTCGGCCTGGCGCTTGCGGCATCGCTTCTGGCGGTCGTCACAGGGACCGGCCTCGCGCTTTTCGCGACGGTCAGCGGGCGCTGGATCGACGAAAGCCTGTCGCGCTTCATGGATACGCTCATTTCCATTCCGAGCCGGATTTTCGCACTGGTGCTGATCGCCGCGTTCGGATCGTCATTAGCGCTTCTGCTCCTCATCCTCGCGCTCACTTATGTGGCGGGCAATTACAGGATCGCCCGCTCCCTCGCGGTCAATCTGGACAAGATGGATTACGTCCAGGTTGCCCGCGCGCGCGGCGAAGGCCGGGCTTATGTGGCGATCACTGAAATCCTGCCTAACATGATCCACCCGCTGCTCGCCGATTTCGGGCTGAGGTTCATGTTCATCGTCCTGCTCCTGTCGGGCCTGAGCTTTCTCGGCCTCGGTGTACAGCCACCGGACGCCGACCTTGGATCGCTGGTCCTCGAGAATCTTTCGGGCCTACCGGAGGGCGCGCTCGCGATCCTGATGCCGGCGGTGGCAATCGCAACCCTTACCGTCGGCGTGAACCTTTTGATCGACGCGCTTCCAGCCCGCACCCGGCGCATGGGCGGGGAGGGCTGAGATGGCCGATCACGTCCAGGTCGAGCGCCTGCAGATCCGCGCGGCGGGGGCGCAAGGGCGCGAGATGGAGATCGTCAGGGACGTTAGCTTCTCGATCCCGAAAGGGAAGGTGCTGGCGCTGATCGGCGAATCCGGCTCCGGCAAAACGACAATCGCTCTTTCGCTGATGGGATACGCAAGGCCAGGCGTGCGAATTGCGGGCGGGCAGATCCGCGTGGGCGACCTGGACATCCGCGGGCTTAACGCGGACTCGCTTGGGGCCATTCGAGGCAACCGGATCGCCTATATTGCCCAAAGCGCGGCGGCGGCTTTCAATCCCTCGCTCACCATTATGCGCCAGGTAATCGAGCCAGCGCTCATTCATGGCACCGCGACCAAAGCGGAAGCCGAAGCCAAGGCCGTCCAGCTGTTCCGTGACCTCGCGCTTCCCGACCCGGAAAGCCTCGGCCGCCGGTACCCGCACCAGGTCTCGGGCGGGCAGCTGCAACGATTGATGGCGGCGATGGCGCTAATCACCGATCCCGACCTGGTGATCCTCGACGAGCCGACGACCGCCCTCGACGTGACGACGCAGATCGAGGTCTTGCGCGCATTCAAGGAGGTGGTGCGCGAGCGCGGCGCAACCGCTCTCTACGTGTCGCACGACCTGGCGGTGGTCGCCCAGATCGCGGATGAGGTTGTCGTCCTTCAAAACGGCGAGATGAAGGAAAAAGGAGCGATTGGCCGCATCCTTGCTGCACCGGCCAACGATTATACGAAAACCTTGCTTGCCGCTGCGCGTCCGGCGGAGCGTCCAAGTGCGAGCGCTGCTGTGAGCGGCCCCGTTCCGCTGCTCGAGATCCGCGGCCTTGCGGCGGGCTATGGGCCGATTCGAACGGACGGCTTGCCGCGAACGACGATTCTCAAGGATATCGACCTGACGATCGAACGCGGTTCGGCGCTCGGGGTGATCGGCGAATCCGGATCGGGCAAATCCACGCTCGCGCGAGTGATCGCCGGCCTTCTCGAACCCGCGCGCGGGGAATTGCTGCTCGATGGAGCGCCGCTTCCGCCGCGACTGACGGAGCGGAGCCGGGGCCAGTTCCGGCGAATCCAGATCGTCTTCCAAAATGCCGACACCGCTCTTAACCCGAGCCACAGCGTCGCGCGCATTCTCGGGCGGCCGCTCGAATTTTATCACGGGCTCAGCGGCAACCAGAAGCAAACCAGGATATTCCAGCTGCTCGACCTGATCCGCTTGCCGCGGACGGTTGCGCAGCGGACCCCAAGCGAACTTTCAGGCGGCCAGAAACAGCGCGTCAATCTGGCGCGAGCGCTCGCCGCGGAACCCGAGCTGATCCTGTGCGATGAAGTGACCTCAGCGCTCGACACGGTGGTAGGCGCTGCAATCCTGGAGCTGATGGCGAGCTTGCGTAAAGAGCTTGGTCTGTCGATCATGTTCATCAGCCACGATATCTCCACGGTTCGCGCGATTTGCGACGAGATCGCGGTCCTTTATTCCGGGCGGCGAGTGGAGCGATCGCCGCGCGCAGCATTCCGAGCGCCGCCATTCCATCCCTATACGGACCTTCTGGTGGCCTCCGTGCCGGAATTGCGGCCCGGTTGGCTCGAGGAAACCGCCGCGGCGCCTGCGGCTTCAGCCGGGAGTTCGTCACCCGATCCAGCGCTCGGTCTGTGCGTCTTTCGCGCGCGCTGCCCGGTTTGCATTAACAGCGTATGCGACCGGGTGGCGCCGCCGCTGCACCGGCTCAGCAATGGCAAGGACGTGCTCTGTCACCATAGCGAAGAGGCCCTGAGGCGCCTTCAGCGACACTCGGCCACGGGAGCGGCGGCATGAGCTCGCTGGGGCTGGCCAAACGGCATTTGCCTGGTGCCCCGGAAGGGAGGCCGCCACTTTGTTCCGCAATTCATGTGCAAACCGGCACTCGATTCTCCCGGAGCCGGCTATCGTTCGACGGCCGCCACCGAACCCTGGCGCAGGTCACGGGCCACTTGCATCGGCCAAAGGAGCAGAGTGATGGAAGTTGCAGCTGAGAGCGAGGTTACGCTTCGGCCGATGCGCGCCCAAGACATCGCCGCAGCGCGCGAACTTTCCCGCGAGCAGCGCTGGCCGCATCGGACTGCGGACTGGACATACATGCTCAAGCACGGCCGCGGCACTGTTGCCGAACAGGACGGGAAGGTCGTCGGCACAATCATGTGCTGGCCCTATGGAGACGACGCAGCAACGCTCGGAATGGTCATCGTGTCGCGCAAGTGCCAGGGGCACGGGCTCGGCGGCAGGCTGATGGCGGCAACCCTTGACGCGCTCGGTGGGCGGACGGTGTTCCTGAACTCCACCGTCGAAGGCTTTCGCCTCTATGAGAAGCTCGGCTTTCGAGAGACCGGCAAGATCTTCCAGCATCAGGGCACGCTTTCCGCAGTCCCGCTTCCGGAGCTTCGGCCGAACGAGCGGGTGCGGCCAATGGGCAGGAGCGACCACGCGCGAATCGTGGAACTGGACGCGGCGGCCAAGGGAATGGACCGCCGTCAGCTCATCGAGAGCCTAATCGGCAGGGCGCAGGGCGTGATCCTCGATAGCAACACTGAAGTCGGGGGCTTTTCGCTCTTTCGCCGCTTTGGCCTTGGGTACGTCATCGGGCCGACGGTCGCCGCGGACGTCTCGCAGGCGAAGGCGCTGATTTCGCATTGGCTTGGCGCGACCCTCGGATCCTTCTGCAGGATCGATGTTCCCGAGAGTTCTGGCCTTTCCGAGTGGCTCGACGAGCTTGGCCTGCACCGCGTGGGTCAGGTGACCACGATGGTGCGGGGAAGGCCGCCCGAGCCGCATTCAGAATTCAAGCTTTACTCACTTGTCAGTCAGGCCCTCGGATGAGCATCAACGGACTTCAACGCGCCGACCTTTTCCTCGGAAAGACCTTGATCGGCGGCGAATGGCGGGACGCCTCGTCGGGGGCCACTCTTAACGTCGAAAATCCGGCCACTGGAGACGTGATCGGAACCATTCCAAACTGCGACTCCGGCGATACCCGCACGGCTATCGAGGCTGCGGCGGCGGCGTTTCCCGAATGGCGCGAACGCACCGCCGGCGAGCGGGCCAAGATACTCGAACGCTGGCATGATCTCGTGCTTGCGAATCTCGCCGATCTCGCCCGGATCATGACCGCCGAGCAGGGTAAGCCCCTGGCCGAGGCGGAAGGCGAGATCCGCTATGCGGCGACGTTCATCAAATGGTTCGCCGAGGAGGGGCGGCGCGCGAGCGGCCACGAGGTTCCAGCCCCCGAAAGGAATCGCCGGATCTTCGTTCGCAAGGAGCCAATCGGCGTTTCGGCGGCAATCACGCCGTGGAATTTCCCTGCGGCAATGATCACGCGCAAATGCGCTCCGGCGCTGGCGGCGGGCTGTCCGGTCGTGATCAAGCCGTCGGAACTTACGCCGTTTAGCGCGCTTGCGCTTGCAAAGATTGCGGAAGAGGCCGGGCTTCCTGCCGGTGTCTTCAATGTCGTCACCGGGCTTCCGCAAGCGATCGGCTCCGAGCTGACCGGCAATCCGGCGGTTCGCAAGCTGTCCTTCACGGGCTCCACGCGGGTCGGCGCGCTGCTGATGCGGCAGAGTGCCGACACCATCAAGAAATTGAGCCTGGAGCTCGGGGGCAATGCTCCGCTCCTCGTCTTTGACGATGCTGATCTTGAGATAGCGGTGGCAAGCGCGATGGCCAGCAAGTTCCGCAACGCCGGCCAGACCTGCGTCTGCGCCAACCGGATCTTCGTCCAGGACGGAATTTACGACGAGTTCGCAAATCGGCTCGGGCAGGCCGTCAAGAACCTGAAGGTCGGGCCCGGGGACGAGCCCGGCGTGACCACCGGACCGCTGATCAATGCAGCCGCGGTCGAGAAGGTGCACGCGCATCTCGATGATGCGCTCGCTCAAGGCGCCAAGACATTCGCAATGGCCGAAAATGGAATGGATCCGGACCGATTCGTCGCCCCCGTCGTGCTGACCGGCGCCAACGAAAAGATGCGGCTCGCCTCGGAAGAGACATTCGGACCAGTCGCCCCGCTGTTCCGCTTCCGCGACGAGAGCCACGCGATCGAGCTTGCAAACTCCACGCCCTACGGCCTCGCTAGCTACTTCTACACGAACGACCTCAGCCGCGCATTTCGGGTCGCCGAGCGGCTCGAGACGGGAATGGTCGGCCTTAACACCGGGGCTATTTCGATGGAGGTTGCTCCGTTCGGCGGCGTGAAGCAGTCGGGCCTCGGCCGGGAAGGGGGACGCGAGGGAATCGAGGAATATCTCGAGACCAAGACCTTCCACATCGGTGGCCTCAAGCTCTAGTCTCGAAAGTCTCAGCCAATGACCGACAGTAAGCGGACCTATTCCATCGCCGTTGTCCCGGGGGACGGGATCGGCAAGGAGGTCATGCCCGAAGGCGTCCGGGCGCTCGAGCAGGCAGCCCAGCGACACGGGTTCACCATCGAACAGCAATGGCACGATTTCGCGTGCTGCGATTATTATGCGCGGCACGGCCGGATGATGCCGGAAGATTGGAAGGAGCGGATCGGCAACGCCGACGCGATCTTTTTCGGAGCTGTCGGCTGGCCGGATGCCGTCCCGGACCACGTCTCCTTGTGGCAGTCGATCCTCCAGTTCCGCCGCGAATATGATCAATATGTGAATCTCCGCCCGGTGCGATTGATGCCGGGCGTGCCGTGCCCGCTCGCCGGGCGATCCCCGGGCGACATCGATTTCTGGGTCGTCCGCGAAAACACGGAAGGGGAGTATAGCTCGGTCGGCGGCCGGATGTTCTCCGGAACCGACCGCGAAGTGGTCGTGCAGGAAACGGTGATGACCCGCTTCGGCGTGGACCGGGTCCTGCGCTACGCGTTCGAACTCGCGAACAGCCGTCCGGCGAAGCATCTCACCTCCGCGACCAAGTCGAACGGCATCGCGATCAGCATGCCCTTCTGGGACGAGCGGGTCGAGGCGATGGCAGAGCAGTTTCCTGCGGTTCGCACGGACAAATACCATATCGACATCTTGACCGCGCAGTTCGTCCTCAATCCCGATCGCTTCGATGTCGTCGTCGCATCGAACCTGTTCGGCGACATCCTCTCCGACCTCGGCCCGGCGTGCACCGGGACGATCGGGGTTGCGCCCTCGGGCAACATCAACCCGGATCGGACGTCTCCGTCGCTGTTCGAGCCCGTGCACGGCTCTGCACCGGATATTGCCGGCAGAGGCATCGCCAATCCCATCGGCCAGATCTGGTCCGGAGCGATGATGCTTGAGCACCTGGGCGAAACGGAAGCCGCCGCCGCGATCATGCGCGCCATCGAAGCGGTGCTGTCGGAACCGGCTTTTCGGACAGCCGATCTCAAGGGAAGTGCGGATACGGCTACCTGCGGCAAGGCCATTGCCGACGCCATCGCCTGACCGAAGCAGAAAATGCCGCATTACCCTTACAAAAGGGCAAGCAGAGCCCGCATTCGGCCTCGATCCGGTAAGTGTCGCCGTCAGATTCACGTAATTTTCGCTTCATGAACAAAGTCGCTTCCGGGCTGAAACCCAACCGTACCCTGGTCGATATCGATCGGGATCACCTCATTCACCCAGTGACGTCGTTCCGCGGCCATGAGGCGCGGGGCGCCACCATCTTGCAGAGCGGCAAGGGCATGTGGCTGACCGACGTTGAGGGACGCGAGCTGCTCGACGCCTTCGCCGGGCTCTGGTGCGTCAATGTCGGTTACGGTCAGGAGAGCGTCGTTGAAGCCGCCACCGAGCAAATGCGCCGCCTCCCTTATGCGACCGGCTATTTCAGCTTCGGCAGCGAGCCGGCGATCCGCCTTGCCGAAGAGCTGGTTCGGCTGAGCCCGGAGTCGCTTCAACACGTCTATTTCACCCTTGGCGGTTCCGATGCAGTGGATTCGGCCGTTCGCTACATCGTCCATTACTTCAATGCGATCGGCAGGCCTTCGAAGAAGCATTTCATCGCTCTTGGGCACGGCTATCACGGGTCATCGGCGACGAGCGCCGGCCTGACCGCAATCGCCACGTTCCATCGCAACTTCGATCTGCCTCTTCCCTGGCAGCACCACGTCCCGTCGCCTTATCCGTATCGCAGCGATGTCGGCAGCGATCCCCGGGCCGTGATCGCCCGATCCGTCGAACAGCTAAAGGCAAAAGTCGCCGAGCTCGGGGCTGACAATGTCGCAGCTTTCTTTTGCGAGCCGATCCAGGGGTCGGGCGGCGTGATCGTCCCGCCGCCGGGCTGGCTGAGGGCGATGCAGGAAACCTGCAAGGAACTCGGCATCCTGTTCGTCGCCGACGAAGTTATCACCGCGTTCGGACGAACCGGTCCGCTCTTCGCCTGCGAGCATGAGGACGTCCAGCCCGACCTGATGACGATCGCCAAAGGGCTGACTTCCGGCTACATTCCCATGGGCGCGGTCCTGATGTCGGAGGAGATTTACCAAGGCATCGCCGACGGCGCCGCGCCGGAGCTGCCAATCGGTCACGGCGCGACCTATTCGGGCCATCCCGTCAGTGCCGCGGTGGGGCTGGAGGTGCTGCGCCTCTACACCGAAGGCGGCATCCTGGCGAACGGGCAAAAGGTGAGCGCCCGGTTCGACGCCGGCCTCGCAGGACTTGCGGATCATCCATTGGTCGGTGAAACGCGTGGCCTCGGACTGCTCGGTGCCGTCGAGCTGGTCGCGGACAAGCAGACCAAACAGCGCTTCGACCCGTCGCTCAGGATCGCGGACCGGCTGTTCAGCCGGGGGTATGAGAATGGGGTGATCTACCGCGCGTTCTCGGATGGAATCATCGGCCTTGCGCCGGCGCTGTGCTGCGGCGAAGATGAAATGGAAATGATCTTCAGTCGAATCCGCCGCACACTGGACGATTTGTTGGACGAGAGCGACGTCAGGAGCGCGCTTCGGTGAGGGGGCGTCCTTTTTCATGACGAGCGCCAAGCTCGATCGAATCGACCTCAAGATCCTGGCGCAGCTGCAGCGGTCAGGCCGCATAACCAATGTCGAGCTTGCAGACGCGGTCGGCCTGTCGCCAAGCCCGTGTCTCACGCGCGTAAAGCGCCTCGAGAAAGCCGGCTACATCAGCGGCTATTGTGCAACGCTCAATCTTCAAAAGCTCGGCGAATTCCTGACCGTCTTTACGGAGATCACTTTGGTCGAGCACCGGAGCGGCGATTTTTCGCGCTTTGAATCGCGCATCCGAAAGGTCGATGAAATCGTCGAATGCCATCTCGTGAGTGGCGGCTACGATTACCTTCTCAAGTTCATCACCCGCGGCGTCGCCCACTACCAATCCATCATCGAGGAGATGTTGGAAGGGGATTACGGCATAGAAAAGTACTTCAGCTACGTCGTCATCAAGTCGCCTTTCGTGAAGCTCTATTATCCGATCCAGGAACTCTTCGGCGAGCAGCAGTGATCAGCGAATTCGAAGATCTGATAACCCCACTGGTCGAATTTCGGCGCGATCTTCACGCCAATCCGGAACTGGGATTCAACGAACATCGCACCGCGACCCGAATTGCCGACGCGCTCGAGGCCTTGCGTATCGAGGTTCACACCGGAATCGGCGGCACCGGTATCGTCGGAGTCCTGCGAGCCGGCGGATCCGGCCGCAGCATCGGCCTTCGCGCCGACATGGACGCGCTGCCGATCCAGGAGCAGACTGGCCTGCCCCATGCGAGCTGTATACCAGGCGTGTTCCACGGCTGCGGCCATGACGGCCACACCGCCATGCTGCTTGGCGCCGCGCAGCATCTCGTGCGCACGCGCCGCTTCGATGGAATAGTCAACTTCATCTTTCAACCGGCGGAAGAGGGCCTCGGCGGCGCGCGGGCGATGGTCGAGAACGGACTGTTCGAGCGCTTTCCCTGCGAGCGCGTTTTCGCTTTGCACAATTGGCCGGATCTTCCTGCGGGAACGATAGCCAGTCGGCCGGGACCGATCATGGCTGCGGCCGATCGTTTCGATATCAGCATTGAAGGTCGTGGCGGTCATGCCGCAATTCCGCACAACACCCCTGATGCGATCCTCGCCGCCAGCACGCTAGTGGGCGAACTCAACACCATCGTGTCGCGCCGAATCCCGCCCACCGAGTCTGCCGTTCTGTCCGTCACGCAAATTTCCGGTGGCCACGCGCACAACGTGCTTCCGCCCAAGGTCATTATTGTCGGGACCGTTCGAACATTCGACCCCTGGACGCAGGATCGGATTGAGGACTCAATCCGACAAATTGCTGCCGGCGTCGCCCAGGCCAGCGGCACATCAATCGAAGTTCAGTACAATCGCTACTATCCGGCGACGATCAACGATCCTTCCGCCGCTTCCGAGGCATTGGAGGCTGCCGCAACCGTAGCGCGCGCCGAGCTTGCGCCTGAGCCGGCATTCACCTCCGAGGACTTCGCCTTCATGCTTCAGGCCTGCAAGGGGGCCTATCTCTGGCTTGGGCAGGGCGGCGAGGAGCGCGTCCCGCTGCATAATCCCAAATATGATTTCAACGACGATGTGCTTGGACTCGGTATCGGAGTTCACGTCGCGCTTGCGCAGCGGCTGCTCGCCGCCTGACTGGCGGTGTTTCCTCCGAATAACATACCGCCGAACGACGCAAGATCGTTTCCGCCGGTAAGTCTCCGGGACAAGTCTGGGAGATAATTCCGGCCAGCAGGCTCCAAAAAGCGCCACGTAGGAAAATCGGGAGGGCGCCCATGCTCGTCGGCACTGTTCGAGAAATCAAGAACCATGAATATCGGGTCGGTCTCACCCCCGAAAGCGTGACGGAACTGACCAGACACGGTCATCGGGTAATCGTTGAGTCCGGTGCAGGCGATGGAATCGACGCGACCGATCAGGCCTATGCCGGCGCCGGCGCAGAGATCGTCGGGGACGCAGCCGAGGTGTTCGGTCGTGCCGAGCTGATCGTGAAGGTGAAGGAACCGCAAGCGAACGAGCGCGCAATGCTGCGCCCCGGCCAGATCCTCTACACGTACCTCCACCTCGCGCCGGACCCGGAGCAAGCCACCGACCTGGTCGCCTCCGGAGCGACCTGCATAGCCTATGAAACGGTCACCGATGCTTCGGGCGGCCTGCCGCTCCTCAAGCCAATGAGCCAGGTTGCCGGACGGATGTCGATCCAGGCCGGAGCGGGCGCCCTTGAGAAGGCTCGCGGCGGCCGAGGCGTTCTTTTGGGCGGAGTGCCCGGCGTGCAGCCAGCGAAAGTCTGTATCATCGGCGGCGGAGTTGTCGGCTTCAACGCGGCGCAGATGGCGGCCGGACTTGGAGCGGACGTCACGATTCTCGATCGCAGCCCGGAGGTCCTGGAGCGGCTCGGAATCTACTTTGAAGCGCGGGCAAAGACCCGATTTTCAAACCAGGCGAACCTCGCCGAATGTGTCGCGGAAGCCGACCTGATCGTGGGAGCGGTGCTCATACCGGGCGCCGCCGCGCCCAAAGTGATCACGGCGGACATGCTAAAGACGATGCGGAAAGGCGCGGTGCTGGTGGACGTCGCGATCGACCAGGGGGGCTGCTTCGAAACCAGTCGACCAACGACCCATTCTGATCCGACCTTCATCGTCGACGACATCGTCCATTATTGCGTGGCAAACATGCCCGGAGCAGTCGCCCGGACGAGCACCTATGCGCTGAACAACGTCACGCTTCCCCACGCGCTCAGGATTGCCGGGCTCGGCTGGAAGGAGGCAATCCGATCCGACCCTCATTTGCGGTCTGGGTTGAATGTGCATGACGGCAAAATCACGCACCGCGCTGTCGCCGATGAGCTGGAGCTCGACTATGCGGCGCCCGAGCTCTGCTTCGCATGAGCAGTCAGGCAATGCTCTACTTCGGGTTGGCGGCGGCGCTTGTGCTCTTCGCCTGCACTCGGTTTTTCCGTCGCTCGGCTGGCGGTGGCGGGCCGGTCAGAATCCGGGTCCGAGTCACTGAGATCCGCGATGAGGCAGAGGGTATCAAGTCGTTTCGCTTAGAACCTGACTCAGAAGACTTCCTGCCCGAAACAACGCCCGGTTGCCATGTCAGCGTCTGGCCCGGAGGCCGGCTGGTGCGGCATTATTCGGTTTGCAACCTGTCCAACACGCCAGACCATTACCGGATCGCGGTGAAGCTCGAGGAGTGCTCGCGGGGCGGGTCACAAGCCATGCACGCGCTTCGGGTCGGCGATCTCCTGGAGATCAGCAGCCCGCGCAACAACTTCGAGTTGATCGATCACGCCGGCTATTACCTGCTTTTGGCGGGCGGGATCGGCATCACGCCCCTTCTGCCGATGGTTCACGAACTCGAGCGCCGCGGGGTAGGTTATCATCTCCATTATTTTACCCGTTCGCTTCAGCACACCGCTTTTCGCACAGAGCTGTCGGCGGCATATTTCGCCGGGAAAATATCATTTCACCATGACGTGCAACCGGAGGAACTCGAGTCTCTTCTGCCGGAGCTAACGCGACCGATGGATGACGATGGTCACCTCTACATGTGCGGACCTCGGCCCTTCATGGACGCTGTCGAAAGAGCGGCGCTTTCGGCCCTGTCGTCCGATGCCATTCACCGGGAGTATTTCGCCGCCGATCCCGCCGCGGCGGAGGGGCCGCGCGAGGCGTTCGAGGTCAAGCTTGCTCGGAGCGGCCAGAAACTTGTCGTTCCCGCGGATGCTTCGCTGCTCGAGGTTTTGAATTCCAACGGTGTCTTTGTTGAACATTCCTGCCAGGAAGGCATCTGTGGCACCTGCGTCACACGCGTTCTCGACGGCCAACCGGATCACCGCGACAGCTTCTTAACGGAGGCAGAGCGGAACTCGGGCGATAGAATGCTGGTCTGCGTGTCGCGTGCCAAAACGGCCAAGCTGGTGCTGGAACTCTAAAGCGAAACCAATGGCCGATAGACCAATCGTTTCGTTGGGCCTGATGATGCGGATCGTGGCTGCATTCGGTGTTGCCCCTTCGACAGCTTCTGAAGCCAACGATACTCCGTGGTCCGCAATCATCGATCTTGCGGAGATCCAGTTCGACCATGATGGGCAGCTTCACTGGGAGAGCGCTGTCTATCGTTCTTTGGGAAATGGACGATTACATCTTGAAATCGACGGTGACGGCCAGTCGTTTTCAGAGATAAGTGGCACCCAGATTCAGGCGCTCTATGAACGAGACATTTTGCCGGGCGCAGCGATATGGATCGGCGGCGAACACGACGGAGGGGAGTCGCCATTGAATGCCGTCGTCGTGGGCGCTTGCGTTCAAGCCTCGGACTCCCTTTACGGCGAAACTTCGCTCTTCCTGGACAACCGTGGGCGCGTCTTTCATCAGGTGAAGATCATCGCGAGCCACGCCATTGGGCGCTACTTGTATCTCGAGCCACGCTTGGTCCTCGACTCATCCTTTCAGAACGACCGGAACGGCAGCATCGGTGCGGGTCCAAGCAATCTTTCGCTCGCGCTGCGGCTTCGTCTAAAACGAGCTCGTGGACTGGCGCCCTATACAGGCGTCAAATGTGCAACGCCTGTTGGACGCACCGCGACTTGGATTCGAGCGCATGCTGGGAACGTTCGCTCATGCGGTGCTATTGCGGGATTTGGAGCCAGAATATGAAAGCGCGCCATCCCACGACTAGGCTTTCATCAGCCAGCGGACCGGCGAATTCAAACTGCCTGCGGGAGAACCTCAGGGCAGACGCAGGCTGATGCGCTCTCGAACGTCTAGCGCCGCCATTCGCAAGCTCATCGCCATCCTCCTGGCGGCCGCATTATTGCTGGCGCCGGCGCTCACGCGCGTCGGCATCGCCTCAGCCGCCGAGCCACATCACGCGCAAATGATGGAGCAGACGGGGCACTGCCACGAGCCACCTTCCCTTCCAGCGGACAGCGATAAGTCTGCCGGCAAGAATTGTTGCATCTCGATGTGTCTCGCCGTCACCGTCGACGCTGCGACGCCACCGGACAACCAGCCAGTGCAACGGGTGATTTCAATTTTTCCGGTAACAGCCTTCCGTATCGCTTTCCTCGGTGAAATCGCGACTCCCCCTCCACGACTCCTCTGAGATTCGTCGAACGTTTACGAAATCTCGGGAGGTTCGCCCCGGCGGCATCTCCTCCATTTGGAGTTGAACCTGTGAAAATCAGACTATTTGCCGCTGTCAGTGCGGTTGCGCTCGCCTCGCTTTCTGCGCCAGCGATCGCTCAGATGAACATGCCCGGCATGAGTATGCCAATGGGTAAGAAGGCGCACGCCAAGAACGTCACCAGGAAGGTGGCAAAAAAAACCGCGACAACGAAGAAACGGACCAGACAGAAAAAGAGCGCGAGATCGAAAGCCGTATCGCACGAGCATCGGCCAACCATAGGAAACATGACGATGCCGATGGACCACGGCAACATGTCGATGCCAATGCCCGCGCAACCCGCGCCCGCTGGACAGGCGCCGATGTCCTTGGATCAGTCGCAAGTACAATCCGGCGCGATGCAGATGCCAATGCCGGCGCAACCGCACGCGGAAGGCAAAATGGAGATGACGATGCCGTCCCAGAGCGGACCGGGCGACATGGCGATGCCGATGGGCAATATGTCGGGACATGGCACTCACGCGATGCAAATAACCGGCGCGCTCGGCGCCTACCCGGAGCAGCGTGAGTCGTCGGGAACGGCTTGGGAGCCGGATGGATCGCAGCCGATGAGTGGTCTGATGCTCATGACCGGCGACTGGATGTTGATGGCGCACGGCGCCGTCAATCTCGTCTACGATCACCAGTCGGGGCCGCGGGGCGATGACAAAACCTTCGCCAACGGCATGCTCATGGGAATGGCGAGACGGCCGCTCGGTAACGGCACCTTGCAATTTCGGGCGATGCTGAGCCCGGACCCGTTGATGGGGCCCGCTGGTTACCCGCTGCTGCTCGCGACGGGTGAGACAGCGAACGGAACCGCTCCACTTGTTGATCGCCAGCATCCCCACGATCTCTTCATGGAACTGTCGGCGTCCGTTTCGCAGAATGTCGGATCCGAGAGCAGCGTATTTCTTTATGCCGGATTGCCTGGCGAGCCGGCGTTCGGGCCGCCTGCCTTCATGCACCGTGAATCGATCCTCGATTCGCCCGAAGCTCCAATTACCCACCATTGGCTGGACTCGACGCACATCAGCTTCGGAGTCGTCACCGCAGGATTGGTGCTTGATCGCTTCAAGATCGAAGCGAGCCGGTTCAACGCGCGCGAGCCCGACCAGCACCGTTGGAACATCGAGACGGGGCCGCTGGACTCGACTTCGGTTCGTGTTTCCTGGAACCCGACTCGCACGCTCGCGCTGCAGGGCAGCTGGGCCCGCTTCATTCAACCGGAACAGCTCGAACCGGGGATGAACCAGACGCGGTGGTCCGCAAGCGCTCTTTGGGCTGACGATGTCGCTCCGGGCTGGCATGCGGCCGGGACCGTCGCGTGGGGCCGCAAGTCCAGTGAAGGGCACTGTGACGATGGAGCCGCCGCCGAAGCGTCACTCAAGCATGCCGGATGGACGCTGTTCGGGCGCGGCGAGTGGGTCGAGAATCGCGAACTGCTCGGAATGACGCCAAGCCCCGCCTACAAGGTCGGGAAGATCTCGCTCGGTGCGGTACGTGACGTCGCAATCGCCGATCATCTGTCGGTTGGTGCGGGCGGCCTCGTGTCGCTCAATTTCGTGCCGAACGCGCTCGCGCCGCTCTACGGTAGCCACAATCCGACAGGAATGATGGGCTTCGTTCGATTGAAGCTGAATTGAGAGGCCGCCATGACCGACAAATCCTTCGACCTGCGCCGGCATCTGCCGAGCACCGCGTTCGTGATCCTCTTCCTGATCGCGATTTCCGCGCTCGCGGGTGCGCTCCTCTACGCCGGGATCTACAACATCGGCGCCGACGAACCGCACTCGCAATTTGTTTACGACGCTCTGGAGACGCTCCGCGACCGGTCTGTCGCAAGCTATTCGAGTGGGATCACTCCGCCCGAGGATCTGAACGCCCCCGCTCGCGTCTCCGCAGGCGCCGGGCTCTACAACGAGATGTGCACCGGGTGTCATTTAGGGCCTGGCGTCGAGCGCTCGGAACTAAGCCAGGGCCTCTATCCCGCCGCGCCCGAACTTGCCCGAGGCGACGACCTGACGGCTGGCGAGCAGTTCTGGGTCATCAAGCACGGGGTGAAACTGACCGCGATGCCCGCTTGGGGCAAGACCCACGACGATCAGCTGATTTGGGACATGGTCGCGTTCATCCGGCAACTGCCGAAGATGAACGCGGCACAATATCAGGCCGCGGTCGCGCGCGCGCCCGAGGATCACGACGAGATGATGAAGGGGATGCACGATGCGCACTAGCCTGGTCGCCAGGACCCCGCGGACGTTCGTCATGCGGAGGTACTAGTGGTTCGCACCTTCACTCTTGGAAACATTCGCCGCGGCGGCTTGCTCGCAATTGCGGCGGCGGTGCTCTTCGGGTTGTCAACGCCTGCAGCCAAGGCAGTCGTTGGAAACGTGCACCCGCTGCTTCTGGCGGGTCTTCTCTACCTTGGTTCGGGTTTGGGACTCGGCGCAACGATACTGCTCGGTCATCGACACGGCGTTGGTCTCAAGCGGGCCGATTTGCCGTGGCTGTTGGCGACTATCTTGTTCGGTGGAGCGCTCGGGCCTGCGCTGCTGATGTCGGGATTGACCGAGACGACAGGCTCAGCAGCTTCGTTGTTGTTGACTCTCGAGGGCGTCTTCACTGCGCTCATCGCGTGGGTCGTCTTTGGGGAGCCGTTTAACAAACGCGTAGGTCTGGGCATGGCGGCAATTTTTCTTGGCGCCGTTCTTCTCGCTCTGCGCAGTCCTTCGGGAGGGACCGGTACCCTGGGAGCGGTCGCAGTCGCCGCCGCCTGCCTCTCGTGGGCGATAGACAATAACTGCACGTCAAAAATCGCCGACGTTGACGCGCTCACCCTCGCGTCAATGAAGGGCATTGCCGCAGGTGCAACGAATACTGCCCTCGCTCTCAGCTTCGGCAACACATTTCCGGCTCCAACGCTGGTAGCGGCGTCCGCCTTGATCGGCTTCTTTGGGTATGGGCTGAGCCTGGTTTTCTTCGTGCTTGCACTGCGCGAGATTGGTGCTGCGCGGACCGGGGCGTATTTTTCGGCCGCGCCCTTCCTCGGAGCAGTCATCGGATTGGTGGTCTTAAGCGAACCGCTCGCATCCAGCCTCATACTGGCGGGGGTCTTGATGGGACTCGGTGTCTATCTCCATTTGACCGAGAGCCACGACGACGTGGAAGTGACACTGCCGAGAGCGGATCGTGTCGCCTGAGGCGATCCTCGCCACCGACATCGAGCGCGCGCTGGAGCGGCGCCGCGGTCGTCCGCTTGTCTTCGGTTTATGCGGCGCTCAGGGGAGCGGAAAATCGACCCTGGCTCGGGCGCTGGCGGACCGATTCCCACGCGCAGTGGCACTGTCGATCGACGACTTCTATCTGGCGCGCGCTGAACGGCTGCGGCTTGCAAAGGGGGTCCATCCGCTACTGGCGACCCGCGGGGTTCCCGGAACTCATGATGTTGACCTCGCAAATGCGGTGCTGGCAGCGCTCGAACGCGGCGAAGCGGTACCGCTGCCGGTATTCGACAAGGCAGCCGACGATCGCGCTGATGCAAGCTCTTGGCCGATCGCTCCTGCGAATGCGGATTTGATCATCTTCGAAGGCTGGTGTGTCGGCGCTCGGCCGCAGCAAGAGCCCGCGCTGAATGTCCCCGTAAACAAGCTGGAGATGGAGTGCGACCCGGAAGGAGTGTGGCGGCGTTACGTGAACGCGCAGCTGGCGGGCCCCTACCAGCGTCTCTTTTCCCGAATTCAAAGACTCGCTTTTCTGCGCGCGCCCAATTGGGAGCGGGTCTTTGCTTGGCGACTACAACAGGAACATGAGCTGAGACGTTCCGGAGCGCTGGGCGATGGTCTGATGGACGATGAAGAGGTGAGGCGCTTCCTCAGTTATTACGAACGGCTGACACGCGACATTTTGGAGGAAATGCCGGGCAGGGCGGACCTGGTGCTTCAGCTCGACTCGGATCGCCGGTGCGTCGCTTTTAACTCCCAGGGCTTGCCGTAATTTCCGGCAGGGGGGTCTCGAAGGCCGAACACGCCTGTTATGTCGAAAGGCTGTTCGCGGAGGAGGACTCTTGAGCCTCAATTTCCGTTCAGTGTTCTAGGCTGCAGACTCTGTCGCTTCTGACCCAAAGCGGACACCCGGGTCCCGAATACGCCCCCCGTGGTCTGATCCATATTATCCGCCCCGCTGGCCGTCCCGGGGGAGCATGGTCGCGCAATACTTAGGACGACTAAGAAGCCCGTGCTCCTGGCATCTCATTCCGCTCTGAAACCAAATTTGACAGGACCGGCCGAATGGCGGCGGCTAACTCTTCATTGACAAGCTTCTGTATCGCAATCGCCGAAGGAGCGCGGTCAAGCAGCTCGTCCTTATAGCCGGTAATGAAGATTACTGGCAGCCCGCGTTTGGCGCAAATCGTTTCGACAGCGCGAACCCCATCACCGGGCAAGAGTCGGACATCCGCCGTGATCAGGTCGATTTCCTGCTCGTTGGCTGCGGCCACAGCTGCATCTTCGATCGGGCAAAGCTGAACGCGGTGAAGCCGAGGGATTCGAGCATGTCGCTGAACGACTGCCCGATCAGATAACGTCTTCGATTATGAAGGCGGCTATTGTCTTCTACCGAGCGACGGACGAGCCGTTTGGATGTCCAACGCCACAGGTCGCAAGAGGTGCCAGTGTGTAGGATCGAAAAGGCAGCCGGGGATGACGGCTTCCCACCCGCGCGGGGTGCCAGCGCTAAGCTTGTTCGCCAAGGGCGCGGCTCCCAGAGGATCGGCGCCCAGACCCTAGCACGCTGCACTCGCTGGGAGGTTGCTGTAGTTTCTGTTTCGGTCACTCGTTCATTAGAACAGTCCAGGCGCGCCTGCCGGTGCGACCGCCCAGACAAAGAAAGAGACTTATGGAAGCCTGCGGGGCGGAAGCGCGCGGCGCTTGGAGCTGCGGATTACTGCGGTCACGCCGTACAACCTAACCTCGCCGCGCATCGCCTGGTGACGCTCGCGGAGGAGAGGGAAGGCAATGCAATGGGGATCGGTCAGATCGAAACGAAAGCAGATCCCCACCGATTACCCAGTCGCTCCATTCCAGAGGCGCCTTCCGCCGTCAGACTGATCCGAATGCAAACGCCGTCCGTCGGCTCGCGCCCTTGCTGGGCAAGTCCGCGTCCTTCCAAGACGGCAACCCACCGCCTGGCCGTGGAGAGCGGCGTGCTTGACAACCGCGCGAGATTCTCCAGCGACGTTGTGCGGTACCCGAGCTTCGCAGCATAAAGCTCGAGGAGTATGTCCCAGGCGGGATCGGAAAAGAGCGTTTCGCCAAAAATGCGGCTCCTAGCGCGGCGCATCGCGAGGAGTGAGTGAATATGGTCTTCCGTCAGGCTGATATCCGGCGGGGGATTTGCCCGGAGCAGCGATGCTGGGTTTTCGGATCGGTTAGTTTGTCGATTCGGCTGCCCCGGCTGATGCTGAGTGCAGCCACAATCTGCGATTTCACGCGGCTTTTGCGAGTTGGAGCGATCATTCGAAAGTGAAGAGCGTCCGGAGGGATTGGGTGTCATGCGTTGCTGCCTCTCTCATCGGTAGGCGGAGTCGCCAGACCTGCAATCAGGGCCTCCCGACTGAAACGAACCTTAAAGTAGGCCCGCCTTGCCCCAATTTGCGGAGACCCGGGGAGCCCCGAACCGTGTTTTACATGCGGTCGCCCGTCGTCCCGCAAAGCGTAGCGCGCTCGCCGTCGGAAGCCCCACCTATTGCAGCTTCGCCAGGCCAATGGCGCCCCTGGGCCGGGCACGAGCTGGGTCGCCGTCAACCCGGCCACAGGCGGAATCGTCCGCTCCTACGATGCGGTGAACGGACCGTGGGTCAACTGGAGCACCGATAACCTGTACACGCTGCGCACCGGGGAGGCAGGCGGACTGCTGGCGCGAATTCTCGTTCTGTTGGAGGGCCTGCTTCTGCCCGTTTTCTGTGTTACCGGTTTCGTGACCAGGCGCCCCCCGCAGCAGTGCGAAGGCCAAAACCCTCCAGTCCCGCAAGACGGCTCGCACGCAAGCCTCTGTCCCCGCCGAATAGCCGCGGTCTTATAGAGCTGCGGGCTTCAGCAGTAAGGGTCAAGGACTGCACGAGACCGGAGCAGCTGCGCGTGCCGGAGAGGAAGGAAGATCTCCTGGTCGCGAACGATGGTCTGGCCGGGCTTGCTTAGCAGGAAGCGAGCGAAGCTGCAGAGCCTCGGGTCGAGCTTGCCGTCGTCGGGCGTACTCACGAGAAGGTCGACCGTTCGCGCGAATGGGTACAGGCCAAGCGCGACATTGGTGTAACTCGGTGCGATTGCGGCCGCGGACCGGTCCGGCGCAATCGCCAGCGGCTTGTCGGCGGGCAACACATGTCCAAGCCCGGTGAACCCGATCGCGTCGGGGTCGGCGGCAACACGCGCGGGCACATCGGCTTCGATGCCGCTTGCTGGAAGACCGGTCCGCCACGTTCCGTCTGTCGCGCCCGATTCCACAAGCCGCCGGCGCAGGAAGCTCGCCCGAGCCGATTGCCCTGTCTTCCAGGCTTCGGACCCGATGATGTGCATTCGGTGCGGGCCGGTTCGTCCTCCGAGATCGCGCCAATATCGGGGCGCGCTGCCGCTGGACCGGAAGAAGATGGAGGCAATTTGTGCAAAGGTGAGCCTTTCCACCGGGTTGCTTCGGTTCACGATGACGACCAGTGTGTCGACGTATCCGAAATGCCGGTAGGAGCCTCCGGCGATGGGGATCGAGAGCGGATCGCGCGGATGAATTCTGCGATAGCTGTCGAGATCGGCCTGGCTGATCTCCCGGGTGAGAAAGGCGAAGTCGCTCTTGCCTTCGATGAAGTTTCGCAATTGCGGGCTTCGGTTGGCGAGCGGGGGCCCGAATGGCGGCGGTACTCGCACTTCCCGCCCGCACAGGCGCGCGTACTCACCCGTCCAGCGTGCAACCAGGTCGGGAAGGATTGCCGGCGCGCTTCCCTCAAGCGGCTGGTGCGAGAGTGACGTCGTGCAGCCGTCAAAGGGCGGCAGGTCCGGATCAATCGATGGCTGCCAGAATTCCGGTTTGGGCAGCGGGTTCGCCGCGAGCGGAGTGAAGCATCCAATCGCCGCCAGCACAGCCGCGACAGCGTTGCGAGCGGCCAAACGAATGCCAGAGACTCTCATCGCAACCTTGCGAGCTCGCGCTCCCGTTCCCTTTCTCCAAGCGGCAGGTAACCAAGCGCGCCCGACCCGACGATCGCCTGCCCGCGCCGGGAAAGTGCAAAGGCAATGTACGAGCGCGGGAGCGGTTCGAGATGGCCGGCCTGCTCTCGACGAGCGTAAAGCCATAAGTGGCGGTCCAGCAGATAGGCGCCGGAACGCAATGTCGCCTCGCTGGCGAAGATCGCCGGTGAATCCGGCGAGCGCCTAAGCCCGAGCGCTCGCACCGCATTATTCGCGCGGTTCAGGGCGGCAAAGCCAAGCGCAAGCGGCTCGCTTGCAACAAAATCGACCACGTCGCGCGATTGGTGAAAGCTCGCGATGTCCGCCGCAAAAGCCCGGCCCGGAAAAAGCGCATGTTGAAATTCCAGGGCAAGCGGCGTCGGAGAGGCCAGCCCGGCGAGCGTGATCGCCGCTTGGGCCATGGTTCCACCAACGCCGAGATCGCCCCATTGGCGCGGGCCATGGCCGGTGAAGAGCCGCGCCAGCGCCCGGCTATCGATCGCCGCAAGGGGATTGTCGCGATGCACGAAGACAGCATTCGGTCCCGAGAGCGCCGTGGGATTGAGCGAGGCATGAGCGATTCGGAACCCCGCAGGGTCGCTGCCTCTCAGCTCGCGGTAGGAGGCCAGCTGCGCTGGTGTGAACATCGCGCCCATCGGAGCGATCGAGGCCCGTCCATCGGCGAGCGCCGGCGGCCCGGCGCGAGTCCCGGGAAGATCGGCCATCAATCTGACGGCTGGATGCAGCGCGGAAAAAGACGCGTTCAGCCCGGCGATCATCCCGGCCATGTCATTATATCCGATCAGCCGAATTTCGCCTGTGAGGCCTTCAGCCGCAATCCTCCCCAACGGCAGCGTCGCGGCCGTTGCGGCGGCGACAAAGCCGCGGCGAGTGAGTGCGGCCCCGGCCAGCGTTTCACCGCCCCAGGAGCGAAAGGGACTGATCGGCCTGGAAACCGCGCAGCGGCATGTAGATCCCCTGATCGCGTACGATGGCCTGCCCCTGCCGGCTCAAGATGAAGTGCAGGAACTCCGCAACTGCGGGATCGAGCGGCTCGCCGGGCTTTTTGTTCACATTGAAATAGGTAAGCCGGCTCAGCGGATAGGTCGCGCTCGCGACTCCCTCATAGGTCGGGGAAATGGCCGGTCCGTTTGGCGCGGCCTGCAGTGCGATCACCTTTACCGGCGCATCGAGATAGGCCATTCCGGTGTAGCCAAGCGCATAAGGGTCCTTCGCGACCTCGCCCGCGATCGGGAACACGACGTCGGCGAAATTCAGGTCGGTGCGCCATTCGCCCCGGTGACCGGGCGTGCTCAGCACGCGCTGCCGGATGAATTCCTCGAATCCGTTCCACGGCTTGATCGCGTAGACATGGATAGGTTTGTTCGCCCAGTCGCCACCGAGCCCCAGCTGGCCCCAGGTGCGGATCGGGGCTCCGCCCCGGTAATGGGTGGTCGAGAGGATCGCATCAAGCTGCGCAAACGAGAGTTGGTCAATGGGATTGTTCCGATTGACGATGAAACCGACCGAATCGAGAGCCCCGTAGACGCGATAGCTACCGCCGGAGATCGGAACGCTGAGCGGCGGATATCCGAACCGTGCCTGGAAGTCCGTAATGTCAGCTGGCCTCAACTCGCGAGAGACGAACGCGAAGTCCAGCTCCTGTTTCGCGAGTTCCTGGGCGCCAGTGCTGCCGGCGTAGGGCGGCGGCACGTCGATCGTGATCCCTGGCTGATATTTGTGGAAGGCGGCAACCCAATGTTTCACGAGCACCGCGAGGACATCGGAAGCGGCCGCTTTGAAATGGCCGTGGAGGTGGGCCTTG
>Ga0157369_10000799_pt1 | contig 40249 bp, 38 predicted proteins | sample C25metaG_FD_113461 | JGI IMG/M metagenome (GOLD analysis project Ga0157369, IMG submission 113461) | Corn rhizosphere microbial communities from Kellogg Biological Station, Michigan, USA - C2-5 metaG | ecosystem: Host-associated > Plants > Roots > Rhizosphere > Soil | place: USA: Michigan... | reverse complement strand
TCCACATGCGCCGGGAAATAGGCCTTATCCCCGAGATGCCGGCCGCCGCGCACCATGGCGAGGTTCACGCATACGCGTCCACCCTGCGCCACCACCGCGAGGATATCGACATCGCTGTCGCCGCCCACTTCGATCGCCTGCTGGTGTAGCACCGTCGAGAGCGAGCTCATTTGATTGCGCACCGCCGCGGCCTGTTCGAATTTGAGATCGGCCGCAAACGCATGCATCTTGGCTTCGAGCTCTTTCATGACCTCGCTCTGCCGTCCCAGCAGAAACCGCGACGCATTGTTGACGTCGCGCGCGTAGTCCTCTTCGCTAATGGCCCCAACGCAGGGCGCCGTGCAGCGGCCGATCTGATGCAGCAGACAAGGCCGCGTCCGATTGTTGAACACCGAATCCTCGCACGTGCGCAGTTGAAACACGCGCTGCAGAATTTGAATGCTTTCGCGCACGGCCCAGGCGCTCGGGAACGGCCCGAAATACTGGTTCTTCTTATCGACCGATCCTCGGTAGTACGCCATACGCGGAAAGGTATGGCCCGTGAGCTTCAGATACGGATAGGATTTGTCGTCGCGAAACAGAATGTTGTAGCGCGGCGCGAGCGCTTTGATGAGATTGTTCTCGAGCAGCAGCGCCTCAGCTTCGGAACGCGTCACCGTCGTTTCGATCCGCGCGATGCGCGTGACCATCATGGCGATGCGCGGCGAGAGCTGCGTCTTCGTGAAGTAGCTCGATACGCGCTTCTTCAAATCGCGCGCTTTGCCGACGTAGAGCACGGCCTCCTGCGCGTCGTAATACCGGTACACGCCCGGCAAATGCGGCAATTGGGCCAGGAATTTCTTCGGTTCGAAAGGCGGCTTCGGGGCGTCGGAATCGGTCATGCGTGTCTGGGGCCAAACGCCGCCCGGCATGGGGCGACGTGCTTTAGAATCGCCAGTTTAGACCATTTGCGCGCCGCATCGCCGCCAGCGGGCGCCGCCGGCCACCGCCGCGCCGTCCGGTCCGCCGCCCACTTCGCCGCCCATTTCGCCCGTTCCCGCCCTCATGTTCCCAGCCAGCCCCGATTCGATCGCCTGCGACTTGTTTTGCGCCGTCATCGACAACTTCGGCGATGTCGGCGTCTGTTGGCGGCTCGCCCGCCAGCTTTCCGCCGAATACGGCTGGCGCATGCGGTTGTTCGTCGACGATCTGCATACGTTCGCTCGCCTATGCCCGCAGCTTGACGTCGAGCTCGATCGACAGCGCGTGGAAGGCATCGTCGTGGAGCATTGGCGAGAGCCCGCCCATGTCGGCGATGCGCTCGCGGTGGCCGACATCGTCATCGAAGCGTTCGCCTGCGAACTGCCGCCGGCCTACATCGCCGCCATGGCTCGGCGCACGCGTGCGCCCGTGTGGATCAACCTCGAATACCTGAGCGCCGAGGATTGGGTGGCCGACTGCCACTTGAAGCCCTCGCCGCACGCTCGCTATCCGCTCACGAAGACGTTCTTCTTTCCGGGGCTGGGGCCAGGGACGGGCGGTGTGCTTAAAGAGCGGACGCTCGACGACGAGCGCGTCGCCTTCGAAACCTCGGAGGCGGCGCGCGACGCTTGGTGGAGCGGCATTGTCGGCGCCACCCGGCCGGGATCCGAGGCGACGGTCGTGTCGTTGTTCTCGTACGAAAACCCCGCCGTCGACGCGCTGCTCGAAGCGTGGCGCGACGGCGCCGAGCCAATCGTCATACTGGCCCCCGAGGGCCGCGTGTCGGGCGCGCTGGCCCGTTTTTTCGGCGTTTCGACGTTCGGCGCGGGGACACACGCCGAGCGAGGCAGCGTGCGCGCCCACTCGCTGGCGTTCCGCCCGCAGCCTGAATTCGACCGGCTCTTATGGAGCAGCGATATCAATTTCGTCCGCGGCGAAGATTCGTTCGTTCGCGCGCAATGGGCGCGCCGTCCCTTTGTGTGGCATATCTATCCGCAATCGGACGCCGCGCACCTGCCCAAGCTCGACGCTGCGCTCGCGCACTACGCCGCAGGCCTGCCGGCTGCCGCAAGCGCAGCCGTGGGCCGCTTCTGGCATGCTTGGAATGGATCGGGCGCGCTCGATTGGACGGACTTTTGGCGTCATCGGGCCGCGTTGCGCACACGCGCCGACACCTGGGCCGACGAACTGGCGGCCGTCGGCGATCTCGCCGGCAACCTAGCCGAATTCGCAAAATTTCAGTTAAAATAAGCGGTTATCCGACGGCGTGGCGCATTCTCGCGAGCATCTAGCACTGCAGCGATGTGAACGAACGGTAATGCGCCCGATTGAGCGAGCATTGAGCGAACACTAAGCGAATTAGCGATCGATGCCGCCCCGCACCAGATCAACCACCTTATTCGCATAGGATCGTTTTTTATGAAGATCGCACAGGAACTGCGCACCGGCAACGTCGTCATGATCGGCAGCGACGCCATGGTCGTGCAAAAAACCGAATACAACAAATCGGGCCGCAACTCAGCCGTCGTGAAGATGAAGCTGAAGAACCTGCTCACGGGCGCGGGCATGGAATCGGTCTATAAGGCCGACGATAAGTTCGATGTCGTCGTGCTCGAGCGCCGCGAAGTGACGTACTCGTACTTCGCCGATCCGATGTACGTCTTCATGGACGCCGATTACAACCAGTACGAAGTCGAAGCCGAGATGATGGGCAACGCGCTCAACTATCTCGAAGAGGGCATGCCCTGCGAAGTCGTGTTCTACAACGAAAAGGCGATTTCGGTGGAGTTGCCCACCACTCTGGTGCGCGAGATCACCTACACGGAACCGGCCGTCAAGGGCGATACGTCGTCGGGCAAGGTGCTCAAGACGGCGAAGCTCAATACGGGCTTCGAGCTGCAAGTCCCGCTCTTTTGCAACATCGGCGACAAGATCGAGATCGATACGCGTACCGACGAATACCGCAGCCGCGCCTAATTAATGCATCTTCGTCCACCCGGTTGCGGGCGGGCGAAAACGTTATGTCGGCTGAAAGCGCCCCCTGGGGCGCTTTTTTTTTCGTATGAGTAGTGTATGGTTGAGCAATCTTTACCGGTCGTTTTTTCACAGTAGCCCGGCCGAACCTACCGCTCTTGCCGAATGCTCGAGGCAAGTCATTGTTCTATAAGGGAGATCGATCTGGCACGCCAAATGCTTTCACTGGACAGCCCGTTCGCCGTCAAAACGTGTATCCCGTGCATGGCGTTCCATACGCACGGCGCAGCCGGGCTTTCGACTCCTTTATTGATTACGCCAGCCATGCCACATGCCCTGATTGTCGAAGACGATCCCAATAGCCTGTCCGGCCTCAATGCAATTGTCGCCGCCGACGGCTTCTCCGTCGATACGGCGGCCTCGCTCGCCGAGGCGCGCGCGGCGCTCACGCGCTTTATCCCCGATGTCGTGCTCATCGATCTGAACTTGCCCGACGGCAGCGGGCTCGATCTGCTACATAACTTGCCGGCGCAGCCGGACGGGGTCGTCCCCGTGATCGTCATGACGGGCAACGCGACGGTGGAGAGCGCGATCGAAGGATTGCGTCATGGGATTTGGGACTACCTGCTCAAGCCCGTCAATATTCCGCGGTTACGCAGCCTGCTCGCGCGCATCCCGCGCCCCTATGAACTGACCGAGGAAGTGCAATCGCTGCGCTCGACCTTGCGCCGGCTGGGCCGCTTCGGCCCAATGATCGGCCGCAGCGATGCGATCCAGCACGTCTACGACACGATCGAACGCCTCGCGCCCACCGAATCGGCGGTGCTCATTTGCGGCGAAGCGGGAACCGGCAAGGAGGTGGCTGCGCGAACTCTGCACGAGATGAGCCGTCGTCGCAAAGGCCCGTTCGTCGTATTCGACTGCCGGGCGTTCGCGCGGGAGATCGGCATGGAGCGCGGGCTCGATAGCCTTCTTTTCGGCCAAGAGAGCGCGATTCCCGCGATCGAGCGGCGTGAGCCCGGGCTGTTCGAGCAAGCGGCAGGCGGCACGCTTTTTCTCGATGAAATCGTCGAGTTGCCGCTTCCCCAGCAAGAGGCGCTGCTGCACGCGCTCGATTCTCAAACCTACATGCGCGTGGGCGGCAGCAATCAAGTGAGCGTCGATTGCCGCATCATTGCGGCCACGCGCAAACCGCCTCGCGACGCGGTGGCCCAAGGCATGTTGCGCGAAGATCTGTGGCTGCGGCTCGACGCGGCGTCGATCGCATTGCCGCCGCTGCGCGAGCGCGACGACGACGCCGTCTTGATTGCCGAAGCGCTCGTCGATGAGCTCAATCGCGAGATCAATGCGAGCGGGCTGGCCACGGTCAACAAACGCATCGGGCCTAACCTCGTGCGCGAATGTCTCACCTACGATTGGCCCGGCAACGTCCGTGAATTGCATGAGCGCGTTCGGCGCGCCTACAACGCGTCGGGCGAGATCGTCGATTCGCTGCGCGCCGATGAAACGAACGGATCGGGCAGCCGGCGCTTGAATGGGAGCAGTGTCCAAGTGACGGTCGGCACGCCGCTGTCGGATGTCGAGGATTTACTGATTCGGGCCACGCTCGACGCCGTCGGGGGCACCCGTCACCGCGCCGCTACCCTGCTCGGCATCAGTCCGAAGACGCTATACAACAAGCTTCAGCGGATGAAGATGGCATAGCGCGGCATACGGGCGCCGACGCAGCGGAACGCCACACCACATCGCAGCCGGGAAGGCCCATGGCGCATGGGGCTTGGAAGGCGCCGCCGCATTCAGCGGCGGCGGCCCGTACACGTGTCCTATCCGAAGGCCGTCGCGAGCAGCGTCTTCGCTTCCCTGTACGCGGCCTGCGCGAGCAGCTTGCGCCAAGACAGCGCTTTACCGCGTGGGCGAAGCTGTTTCAGCCGCCGCACGCTTTCCTTTGACGGCACATAGGCCAACTCTTTGAGCACGGTCTCGGCGGCCTCCGGCTGATTGCAGACGAGCACCATGTCGCAGCCGGCGTCGAGCGCCGCCTGCGCCGCTTGCGTCAGCGTACCGCCCGCGCGTGCGGCTTCCATCGACAAGTCGTCGCTAAAAATCGCCCCCGTGAAGCGCAGCTTTCCGCGCAAGATGTCCTGGAGCCAGATCCGCGAAAACCCGGCCGGCTTGTCGTCGATCTTCGAGTAGATCACGTGCGCGGGGATGACCGACGACAGCGTGAGGCCGAGCCAGTCGTAAGGCATGACATCCTCGCTGAGGATGGCGTCGAGTTCGCGATCGTCCACGGGTAGCGCCACGTGCGAATCCGCACCGGCGAACCCATGCCCCGGAAAATGCTTGCCGCAGTTGCTCATGCCGGCCAGCGCAAGCCCATGGCTCAGACTCTTCGCGAGCAACGCCACGACGCGCGGATCTCGGTGAAACGCACGATCGCCGATTACGGCGGAGCGGCCATAGTCGAGATCGAGCACGGGCGTAAAGCTCAGGTCGACACCGCAAGCGCGCAATTCGGCGGCAAGCACATAGCCTGTCGCCGTCGCGACCTTCGTCGCCAACAAGACATCGCGATCCCACAGTTCGCCGAGACGGCGCATGGCGGGTAATACGGTGAAACCGTCAGTGCGGAACCGCTGCACGCGTCCCCCTTCGTGGTCGACCGCGATCAGCAGATCATCGCGCACGTCACGAATCGCATCTGTCAGGGCGATCAGTTGCCTGCGGTTCTCGAAGTGGCGCGCAAACAAAATGACGCCGCCCGTCATCGGGTGCGAGAGACGCCGCACGTCGTCGTCGTTCAACGCGGGGCCCTTGACGTCGAGCATCACCGGTCCGGGGGATTTTTTCATCGAGGAAGGCGTGGATCAAGAAAAGTGGAAAAGTGGAAAGGAGGCGCGAGCGCTGCGCTCTCGCTCGTCAGCGCAGCGCCGACGCGCCGGCTCAAGCGGGAAGCGTCGCGTTGCCCGCCGCTTTATCGGCCGCTTTATCCGATGCGTTATCCGATTCGGCGATCACGAACGCCACGGCGTAATCGCGTTCGTCGCTGACGGTGACCCGCGCCGAGATGCCGCGCGCTTCGAGCCACTCAGCCAGCTCGCCCGACGCTTTTAGAACCGGCTTGCCGCTCGGCTCGTTCAACGTCTGCAACGCCCGCCATGTCATCGGCCAATGCATGCCGAGACCGATCGCCTTCGAAAACGCTTCCTTGGCGGAAAAGCGTGTCGCCAGAAAGGCGATGCCGCGCGCCTCCGAGCGCGCGTTGCGCGCGTGATAGACGCGCAACTCGTCGGGCCCGAGCACCTTTTCGGCGAAGCGCCCGTTCGTGCGCTGCATGACTGCCGCGACGCGGCTCACTTGAATGACGTCGGTGCCGATGCCGTAGATCGCCATGCGCTTACCGTCCGTGGTCAGTGCGTCGCGCTAAGACGCGCAGCCACCATGATGGCCTTCATCTCGCGCACCGCGTTGTCCCAGCCCGCGAAAACCGCATGCGCGACGATCGCGTGCCCGATGTTCAGCTCGACGATTCCCTCGATGGCGGCGATCTGCTGCACGTTCGTGTAGTGCAAACCATGGCCGGCGTTGACCTTCAGGCCCAACGATGCCCCGAGTTCAACGCCGCGCACGATGCGTTCGTACTCGCGTCGCTGCTCACTTTCGTCGTGCGCGTCGGCGTAGCGCCCTGTATGAAGTTCGACGACGGGCGCACCCACTTCGTGCGCGGCGCGAATCTGCGCCTCGTCGGCATCGATGAACAAGGACACGCGCGAGCCGGCGTCGGCCAACTGCCGGCAGGCGGCGCGCACCGCCTCGAAGCGGCCGGCGACATCGAGGCCGCCTTCCGTCGTCAGCTCTTCGCGCTTTTCGGGCACCAGGCAAACATCGTGCGGACGCACGTCGCAGGCGATGTCGAGCATCTCTTGCGTCACGGCGCACTCTAGGTTCATCCGCGTTTTCAGCTGCGGCCGCAGCGCGCGCACGTCGGCATCGACGATATGACGGCGGTCTTCACGCAGATGCAGCGTGATCGCGTCGGCGCCCGCCTCTTCGGCGGCCAGCGCGGCGCGGATCGGATCGGGGTAACGCGTGCCTCGCGCGTTGCGCAGCGTGGCCACATGGTCGATGTTGACGCCAAGATCGATGACGGCGGGCGACGTCAGAAAGAAGCTCATAGATTCTGCAGGTCGAGAAGGATCTGGCGAGTCGCAAGCGGCGCCCCGCCCAGATACGTGTTGAGCAAAAAGCGCATCAGCGTCTTGCTTTGCGCGACGGTCTGAACCCGATGGTAATCGTCGCACTCCATATCGAGCAACGTCTGCCCCGACACCACCGGCCAATGCGAAGGCCATTCGCTCGCGGCCTCACGCACGCCGCGCTCGGGATCGAACACATAGCGCCCGTCGGGCATAACCGCCTTGCGCGCGACCGTGCGATCGAGCGCCATCGCATAGCCCGTCTCGCGCAGCAGCACCCGTTCGAACGAGCGCAGGACCTGGACGGCCGGCTCGTCATGAGCGAGGCGCGTCAGCGTGACGACGTAGTGATGGAACAGCTGCGGATGCGGATCTTCGCGTGCGCAGAATTTAACGAGGAGCTCGTTGACGTAAAAGCCACAGAGCAGCGCGTCGCCCGTCAGCGGCAACATGCCGCCGACCCACTCGGCGCCCGTCAGCGTGCGCATCTCGGATTTGCCCGACCAGGACATCGAGAGCGGCTGGAACGTCTGCAATACGCCGCGCAGCGCCGAATGGGGCCGCTTCGCGCCCTTCGCCACGAGTGCGAGACGGCCATGATCGCGCGAGAAGACATCGATGACGAGGCTCGTCTCGCGATAGGGATAGCTGTGCAAGACGAACGCCGGCTGCTCGGCGATGCGATGCGACGGCTCTCGCGCCGGCCGGCGTTCCGGCGCCGGCATGCCTTCGCCGGCGGGGCCATCGTGGCTGTGATCTTGGCCGCGACCTTGACCGCGACCTTGACCGTTATCGTCGGCATCGGCGCGGCGCGTGCGCCGGCGCGCTTTGACGCCCGCTCCAGCGCCGGCCTTCGCGCGTACCGGGGTAGCGGCGGGTTCCGCTCGCGCGCCGCGACGGCTGCCATCGCGGCCGACATCGGCCTGCGCCTCGCCCTCCGCCGCGTCCTCGTCGGGCGAGCGAAGCGTCACCGACGCGTCATGGAGCTCGTCATTCGTACCCATAGGCGCGCAGCCCGGCTTCGTTATCGGCCCACCCGCTCTTCACCTTGATGAACGTTTCGAGATAGACCGGGCCGTCGAAGAGCTTCTCCATATCGAGCCGCGCCTCGGTGCTGATTTGTTTGAGCTTCGCGCCCTTGTGGCCGATGATCATCGCTTTATGCGCATCGCGCTCGACGAGAATCGTCGCGAAGACGCGGCGCAGGCGCCCTTCGGTCTCGAACTTGTCGATCAGCACCGTGCTTGTGTAGGGGAGTTCGTCGCCGGTCCATCGGAATACTTTTTCGCGCAGGATTTCGGCGGCGAGGAATCGCTCGCTGCGATCGGTCAGGTCGTCCTCGCCGTAAATCGGCTCGCCTTCGGGCAGATAAGGCTTCACCGTCTTGAGCAAGTGCTCGACATCCTCCTGACGCTTAGCCGAGAGTGGCACGATTTCCTTGAATTCGCGCAATGCGCCCATCTTCTGCAGGAAGGGGTAAAGCGTCTTTTTATCGGCGACTCGATCGAGCTTGTTCACGATCAGCAACAGCGGTGCCGAATCCGGGATCAGGTCCAGCACCTTTTGATCGTCCGGCCCAAACCTACCGGCCTCGATCACGAACAGCACGGCGTCGACGGAGGTCAACGTCGACGTAACGGCCCGGTTCAGCGAGCGGTTGAGCGCGGTGCTGTGCTGCGTCTGAAAGCCCGGCGTATCGACGAAGATGAACTGCGCGTCCTCGAACGTATGGATACCCGTGATGCGATGGCGCGTAGTTTGCGCCTTGCGCGAAGTGATGCTGATCTTTTGCCCGACGAGCGCGTTCATCAACGTCGATTTGCCGACGTTGGGGCGGCCGACGATGGCGATCATGCCGCAGCGAAAGCCGGAGGGAGTGGGGGTATCGGTCATGCGAAACGGGTGGTTCGAAAAGTGGCGACGCGGCGCGCGCACCGCGCCGGGGACGCTAACGGGATCATGAGTGACCGGGCTCGGGCGCGCGAGGGCGCGGGGCGCCGGCCAAGTCGGAAACCAGTTCGGCTTCGCCGCCCTGCGCGGATGCCTTGGCGTCCGTGTGCGCCTCGCTGCTCGCAGCCAGCGCTTCCGGCTTCGCTTGCGGTTCCGGTTTCAACGCCGCCTTGTGTTCGACATGCGCGGCGCGGATCATCGCGGGCGGCACATTCGCCGGGCGCTCGCCGCCTTCGGCCACCGCGTTCGGCTTGACGGCCTCACCCCGTGCGCTTGCGCTTCTATCCTTCTCGCCCTTGCGCTCGGGCGCCCTGAGATCGAGCGCCGCTTGGATGCCCTTCACGCCGGGGACGACCTCGGGCTCGCCCACCTTGGCCGAGCGCGCGCCGCGCGAACGCTTCGGCTTGGCCTCGAGCGCCGGCTGCAAGGTCATGACTTCATCCAGCGCCTTTTTGGCCGCCGCCTGTTCGGCGGCGCGCCGGCTCGCGCCGGAGCCCGATACCTTGACATCGAGCTTGGGCACCGTGCATTCGACTTCGAACTGTTGATTGTGGGCGGCGCCGTGGGTCGCGACCACCGTATAGGTGGGCAATGCAATCTTGTGGCCCTGCAGGTATTCCTGCAGCAGCGTTTTGGAATCCTTGCCGAGCGTGCGCGGATCGATGTGATCGAGGATCGGCACGTACAGCCGCTTGATGACGGTTTGCGCCGCATCGAAACCGCCGTCGACAAAGATCGCCCCGAGAATCGCCTCGAAAGCGTCGGCCAAAATCGACGGCCGTCGGAACCCGCCGCTACGCAGCTCGCCCTCACCCAGGCGCAAGCTTTCGGAGATATTAAGGGCCTGAGCAATTTCGTACAGCGACTGCTGTTTGACGAGGTTCGCGCGCACGCGCGACAGATCGCCTTCGTCCAGTTTTCCGAATCGCTGATACAAAAGTGCGGCCACCGCGCAATTTAGAACGGAATCGCCCAAAAATTCGAGCCGTTCGTTGTGCGAGGCACTGTGACTGCGGTGAGTTAACGCCTGGCGCAGTAATTCCGCATTGCGAAATTCGTAGCGCAACCGGCTTTCCAGCGGAGATAGCGGCATGTGCAGAGTATAACGCGCGCGCCCTGCCCGACGGTTGGGCATGGCGCGACGCGGAAAACGTGGCCAGTCGCGCGCGCTCGCGGTGTACATCGACGAGCCGAAGCACGCGAGAAGCGCGATACGAGCTGCGCTTAGTTGAACGAGCCGATGCGTTTCAGATTGCTGAAGTTCATCCAGATGAAGAACGCGCGACCCACGATGTTGCGATCAGGCACAAAGCCCCAGTAGCGGCTGTCGGCGCTGTTATCGCGGTTGTCGCCCATCATGAAGTAATGGCCGGGCGGCACTTTGCAGACGACGCCGGCGCTGTTGTACGAGCAGTTGTCGCGATACGGATAATCCTCGGCGCCGATCACGAACGGCGGCACAGCCGGATTGTTCAGAATGCCATGCTTGCGCGTACCGAGCGTCTCTTCGAACTGCTTCGCGTAGCCGATGCGCTCTTCATCGAAGTAATCGGGCAGCGGCGTTTCCTCGACGCTCTTGCCGTTGATCGTCAAGTGCTTGTTCTCGTAAGCGATCGTATCGCCGGGCAAGCCGACGACACGCTTGATGTAATCGACCGATTCGTCCTTCGGATAGCGGAACACGACCACATCGCCGCGTTGCAACGGGCTGCCCTGCGTGATCTTCGTATCGGTGATCGGCAGACGCAGCCCGTATTCGAACTTGTTCACGAGGATGAAATCGCCCACGAGCAGCGTCGGCACCATCGAACCCGAGGGAATCTTGAACGGCTCGACCACGAACGAGCGCACGAGAAACACGACGAGAATGACGGGGAAAAAGCTCGCCGTGTATTCGAGCCACCACGGCTGTCGCAGCTTCTCGTCGCGCAAACGAGCCCGCGTTTGCGGTGCGTTTTCGTCGGCGAAGCGCTCGCCGATCCGCGCCTGCTGGCGATCGAACTCGGCGACGGCGGCATCGGCCGCTCGCCGCCTTTGCGGCAGAAACACTAACTTATCGGCAACCCACGCGATGCCCGTCAAGATCACGAGCACAAAAAGGATTAGCGCAAAGTTCATCTAGATTGAGGTCCTTTATTTGTCTTCGACTCGCAAGATCGCGAGGAAAGCCTCTTGCGGAATCTCGACGGACCCGACTTGCTTCATTCGCTTCTTGCCTTCTTTTTGCTTTTCCAGCAGCTTCTTTTTACGCGTAATGTCGCCCCCGTAGCACTTCGCCAGCACGTTCTTGCGCAGCGCCTTGATATTCTCGCGCGCAATGATATGCGCGCCGATCGCCGCTTGAATCGCGACATCGTACATTTGGCGCGGAATGATCTCGCGCATCTTCGCCGCCACTTCGCGGCCGCGGTACTGCGACTGCGTGCGGTGAACGATCACGGACAGCGCGTCGACCTTATCCCCGTTGATCAACATATCGACCTTGACGACGTCGGACGCGCGGTACTCCTTGAACTCGTAATCCATCGACGCATAACCGCGCGAGACCGATTTGAGGCGATCGAAGAAATCGAGCACGATCTCGGCCATCGGGATCTCGTACGTCAGCTGAACCTGGCGGCCGTGATACTGCATGTTGATCTGACTGCCGCGCTTTTGCGTACAGAGCGTGATCACCGAGCCGACGTAATCCTGCGGCATATACAGATTCACGGTGACGATCGGCTCGCGAATCTCTTCGATTCTCGACGGATCGGGCATCTTGGCCGGATTTTCGACCATGATCGTCGAACCGTCAGCCTGCACCACCTCGTACACCACGGTGGGCGCCGTGGTGATGAGATCCATGTCGAATTCGCGCTCGAGCCGCTCTTGCACGATTTCCATGTGCAACAGGCCGAGGAAGCCGCAACGGAAACCGAAGCCGAGCGCCTGCGACACCTCGGGCTCGTATTGCAGGGAGGCATCGTTGAGCTTGAGCTTCTCGAGCGATTCGCGCAGCGCATCGTATTGGTTGGCCTCGACCGGATAAAGGCCGGCGAACACCTGCGGCTTCACTTCCTTGAAGCCGGGCAATGGCTCGCCCGCGCTGCGGTTGGCGAGCGTAACCGTATCGCCCACCTTGGCCGCCGTCAGCTCTTTGATGCCGGCGATGATGAAGCCCACCTGCCCGGCCGCGAGTTCTTCGAGATTCTTCGATTTCGGCGTGAAGACACCGATGTGCTCGACCGGGTACTGCGCGCCCGTGGCCATCAGCTTGATCTTGTCTTTCGGCCGCAGCGTACCGTTGACGATGCGCACCAGCATGACGACACCGACGTAGTTGTCGAACCACGAATCGATGATGAGGGCTTGCAACGGCGCTTGCGGATCGCCCTTGGGCGGCGGCACCTTGGCGATCAACGATTCCAGGACATCCTCGACGCCGAGCCCCGTTTTAGCGCTGCAGCGCACGGCGTCGGTCGCGTCGATGCCGATGACATCTTCGATTTCCTCGATCGCGCTTTCCGGATTGGCCGCGGGCAGATCGATTTTGTTCAGCACCGGCACGACTTCGACGCCGAGCTCGATCGCCGTATAGCAATTGGCCACCGTTTGCGCCTCGACGCCCTGGCTTGCATCGACGACGAGCAGCGCCCCTTCGCAGGCGGACAGCGAGCGGCTCACCTCATAGGAGAAATCGACGTGCCCCGGCGTATCGATGAGATTCAGGTTATAGGTTTTGCCGTCGCGCGCCCGATAGTGAAGCGCGGCGGTTTGCGCCTTGATCGTGATGCCACGCTCGCGCTCGAGATCCATCGAGTCGAGCACCTGCGATTCCATTTCGCGGTCGGACAAGCCGCCGCACAGTTGAATGATGCGATCGGCGAGCGTCGACTTACCGTGGTCGATGTGGGCAATAATCGAGAAGTTGCGTATGTGATCCATTCAGGGCCGATCAAGCGAAAAAGGCGCGCTCGGACAACTGCTGAGCACGCCTTGTAAGTACGTGAAAAACCGGGCTATTTTAGCCGAAATGGCCCCCTCACGGCGGATTTCGGCATGGGGCGCCCTCAAGACCGCGCTTTGACGCTCGTCGATTAGGCCGCCACTGTCGCTCCGCACGCATGTTCGCGCACAGGGCCAGCCGAGCGGCACACCGCCCTTGCGGCTTACTGCCGGGCATGTTGCGCGGCCCTCTGCGCCATTTATTGCGACCCTCACTGCGCGGCCAGCGCAGCGCGCACGCGCTCGGCGTCGAGCCGGTAATGACACAGCTCCAGGCCGTCGCAAACAAGAACCGGAACGAGTTCGTCGTAGCGAGCGACGAGCGCCGGGTCGGCGTCGACATCGACGACTTCGATCGTCGCATCGAACGTACGGGCCAACGGTTCGAGTTCCGCCAACATCTCCTCGCACAGATGGCACCAAGCCCGCGAGTAAAGCGTCAGCCGGGGCGGCCTAGTCGGCCCGTTCGTCTCCACCGGGCCGCGCGCAGGCACGCCCTCTTCCGTTGATTTCATTTGCCTTGCGCGCGCGGCTTGATCGGCACGAACTGCGTGTTCTCGCCGCGCCGCACGAGCACGGGCACCATCTTCTGCGGATCGAGATGCGCCGTGGCGGTCTCGAACTGCTTCGCCGTCGACACATCGGTATCGCCGACGCGCAAGATGATGTCGCCCTTTTGCAGCCCCACGCGGGCCGCCGGCCCCTCGACAGCGTCCACCTGTACGCCGCCCGTGCGCAGCTTCAGCGATTTGACCTGTTCGGCCGGCAGATCCGACACCGTCACGCCAAGCGAGTTCGACGGGTGCGCCTTAGGCGTCGGCGTTTGCGGTTCGCCGGCCTTCGCCATCTTCTCGGGCTGCGTCTGCACGACCGTAATCGGCAATTCGCGAGATTGCCCCTTGCGCCAGATCGTCACCGTGGCCTTGGAGCCCGGCTTCGTATCGCCCACCATGCGCGGCAGATCGGTATCGGCTTCCACCGGATTACCGTTGAATTTCAGGATGATGTCGCCGGGCTGAATGCCTGCCTTGTCGGCCGGGCCGCCCGGCTCCACGGCGCTCACGAGCGCGCCCTCGGCGCGCGGCAGACCGAGCGAATCCGACACATCCTTCGTCACCTGGCCGATCGACACGGCGATGCGGCCGCGCACCACCTTCCCGGTCGACTTCAACTGATCGGCCACACGCATCGCTTCGTCGATCGGGATCGCGAACGCGATGCCCATGAAGCCGCCCGTGCGGCTGTAGATCTGCGAATTGATGCCGATCACCTCGCCCTGCATATTGATGAGCGGCCCGCCCGAATTGCCGGGATTCACCGCCGCATCGGTCTGGATGAACGGCAGGTAATCGCCCGTCTCGCGGCCCTTCGCACTGACGATGCCTTCGGTCACGGTATTGTCGAGCCCGAACGGCGAGCCGATCGCGAGCACCCATTCGCCCACGCGCAGCTTGTTCGAATCGCCGATCGTGACGGCCGGCAGATTGGTGGCGCTGATCTTCACGATCGCGATATCGGTGCGATCATCGGCGCCGATCAGCTTGGCCTTGAACTCCCGCTTGTCCGTGAGCGTGACGTAAATGTTGTCGGCGTCATCGATGACGTGCGCGTTCGTCATCACGTAGCCGTCGGATGAAAGGATAAATCCCGAGCCCACGCCGTTGCTCTTTTCGCCGTCCCCGTTATCGGATTGATCGGGGCTACCTCCGCGATCGCCACGGTCGCCCCCACGCGGCGTGTTCGGGGCTTGTGGCAGCGGAATTCCGAAAAAGCGCCGGAAGAACTCGGACATGTCGCCCTCGTCCATCCCGGGAGGGACGGCCCGTTGGCTCGTCGAGCCCGAGACGCGCGTGGTCGTGCGAATGTTGACGACGGCCGGCCCGACCTTGTCGACGAGATCGGCGAAATCGGGCAAGTTCGCGCCCGCGGGGATGGCCGACGCGTACTGCGGCGCAAACGACAGACAGGCCATGGCGGCGGCGGCCAGGAATTTGCGCACCGAGAGATTCGTCATAGGAACTGGAGCAGAAGCGTTACTTGGTAACTTTGTATTCTATGGCAGACGCGAACCGCTGCAGCGTTGTTTGGGGCACTTCCCCGAGCACGGTTATCCAATACTCGCGATACCGCGTGACAAGCACATGTGTGGCCCCGGTGCTGCCAGCGCCTGCTTTGCGCGAATTGTTCTCGGCCGGTTCGATGAAAACGGAGATGGTCGAGAGCCCGTCGGAAAACACCGCTTGATCGACCGAGATCGGCGGCGCATTGGCGTCTCGGGCCGCCATCGGGCGGCGCAGCTCGCGAATTTCGCGGAAACCGGCGACATCGGGCTTGATGCGCCAGCCTTGCGCATGCATGTCGATCGGGGAGACGGGCGGACGCACCAGCTTCCATCCGCTCGTGTTGCGCATGGCCGAGACAATGCTCGATTTTTGCGCCGGCACGCCGATGCGCACCTGGGTGAACGCGATCTGCTCGAGCACCTGGCCCGACGCGTCGAGCGTTTGCACACGCAGGAGCAGGCCTGTTTTAGCGTCGGCCCAAAGCTTGTAGGCGAAACGATAAGCGTCCTTCGGGTCGAGCTCGATCACTTGGGCGTCGAGCCCGGCGACGCGATCGCCGTTGAGCAGTTTCGGGTCGTACACCGACAGCACCTGCGCGCCGGTTTCGCTCATCAGCGCCGGGAACGCATCTCGATTCAAGCGCTTTTCGACGACGCACAAATGCCGCTCGGGCACGAACGTGTAGAGATCGTCGTCGTGGCGCAGCAGCTTGCGCGGCTGGCCATCGAGACTTTCGAGCGATTCGAATTCACCTTCGCCACGCACGGCATAGTGCGCAATGCGCGACGACTGCACGAAATCGCCGCGCTGATAGACGAACACCCCTTCGTAGTTCTCGCGCTGCGCCGCCTCGTGAATGCGATCGAGCCAGGCCGCGGCCTGTTGACGGGCAGGCGCCTCCGCTTGCGCGAGCGCCGCCTGCGGAGAAACCGAAACCAGCGCGGCCGCGCAAAGCAGCCACGCCGCCCATTGACCTCGGGCGGCGACGCGCATCCAGCGCCATGTCCGCATCGGCTTATTGGCCCTGCGAAGTCTGGACAGCGGCGCGAATCAGCGGCATCGAGCCCGGCATCATCGGCTGCTGCGCGAATTGCTGGTGGGCTTCCAGATATTGATCGAGATTGGCGTCGCGGATGATATTGGCCTGGCCCAGATCGGCCTGGGCCGTATCGGTGCGCGGGGCAGCCGAGCCGTTCATCATGGCGACGGTTTGGAGGCCATCGGCGTGGCCGTTCGTGGACGCCGTTTGAACCGTGCCCTGCGAACCGCCGTGCTGAAACTGCGGCAGCACGATCCAGCTGAGCGTGGCCGCGGCGGCGGCGACCGCAAGCGCAGGCGCGATCCGCCGGCGCAGCCGCGACACGCCGCGGCGCGCCGACCCGCTAGCCGGGGCGACGATATGCGGTTCGGCCTCGAGCCGGGCCGCGAACCCGGCGAGAAACGCCGAACTCGTAGCGGGATGAACGGCCAGATCGTCGGAACGCAGCGCATCGCCGATCAAATGGTAGGCCGACCACGTGGTGCGATCGACATGGTCGAACTCAGCCAGCATGTTATCGAACGACTCGGAAGGATCGAGCCCCTCCCCATCGACGACGGCGGATAAACGCTCGCCTCGCGAGCTCCCTTGCGACTGCATCGAGACCGACCCCATGACGCTCCCCATCTTACAAACACCCCGTAGTGACACCGCTTACCCAGTTCTAATATTCGCCACCGAGCCGTATCCTCGCTGACCGAAGGCGCTACCAGCGCTTGCCCTCCGGCGTATCCAGCAACGGACGCAATTTTGACGCAATCGCCTCTCGAGCGCGAAAAATCCGCGACCGAACGGTTCCGATGGGGCACCCCATCATCTCCGCGATTTCCTCGTAGCTGAGCCCCTCGATTTCGCGAAGGGTAATGGCCACGCGCAACTCCTCGGGCAAGAGCGCCATCGCGGCATTGACCGTTTGGGCGATCTGCTTGCTCATCAACATCGACTCGGGCGTGTTGATATCCCTTAGTTGATCGGCGTCGGAGAAAGTTTCCGCTTCCTCGGCGTTTGCTTCGGTCGAGGTGGGCGCGCGCCGACTTTGCGTCGCCAGGTAGTTCTTCGCCGTATTGACGGCGATCCGGTAAAGCCACGTGTAAAACGCCGATTCGCCGCGAAACTGCGGCAACGCACGGTAAGCCTTGATGAACGCGTCCTGCGCGACATCCTCGACCTCGGCCGGATCGCGCACGAGACGCGAGATCAGCCGAATGATCTTGCGGTGGTATTTCGAGACCAGGAGTTCGAACGCGGCTTTATCGCCCTGCTGCACGCGCTCGACCAGAACCTGGTCGATTTCTTTTTCGCTCACCTGATGGGGTCCGTTCACTTGGGAGGGGGGGCGTCGCGGGACCGCTATTGTAGCGTCCCCATCACACCCTCATGCGCCACGTGTAACCATCGTTACGGCCGTTACAGATTCGTAGGCCCAGCGTGTATGCCGTGCGCATCGCCACTGCAAAGGGCTCGGGGGCGCTTCTTGGCTCGGCCGAACCTCCCGACCGGCGCCCGTTGCGGATCGCCCCCTAGTTCGTGGCGTGACGGCCGCGCACCGCCAATTCGCGAAAAGCCGCGGCATTCAACGCATCGGCCGCTACGACCAGGCGCGTCGGCCGCCGCCCGTCCGCGCCTGCGACGGCCAGAACGAGCAGCCACTCCGCCCATTGCGCGGCGCCGACGATACGCCCCTGGAGCAGCGTTCGCCCGGCGCTGTCGTAGCCGGCGATACCGTCGGCCGTCAATTCGAGCAACGCCGGCTGCCCGCGTTCATAGCGAACGTACGACAAGCCGAGCGCGGCGAACGCGGCGGCCGCCAGCCAAACCGCTGCGATCGCGCCCAGATGCGCCGCTGCGGTGAAATGAACGGCCGCCGTGCAAACGAGCGCAAAGCAAAACGAGGCGAGCCGCACCAAGAACGAGCGCCGCAGCGCAATGCGCCGCGGCGCGCGCCCTTCACCATCGAAGGCAACGGCCTGCGTCAACGAACCGCCGCCCTCAGACGCGCTTAAACACGAGCGTGCCGTTCGTGCCGCCGAACCCGAACGAGTTCTTCAGCGCGACGTCGATCTTCATCTCCCGCGCCGTGTTCGCGCAGTAATCGAGATCGCACTCGGGATCTTGATTGAAGAGGTTGATCGTGGGCGGCGACACTTGGTGATGAACGGCCAGCACCGTGAACACCGATTCGAGCCCGCCCGAACCGCCGAGCAAGTGGCCCGTCATCGATTTGGTCGAATTGACGACGACCTGCTTGGCATGGTCGCCCAGCGCGCGCTTGATGCCGGTCGTTTCGGCGATGTCGCCGAGCGGCGTGGACGTGCCGTGCGCGTTCACATAGTCGACCTCGTCGCCGTTCATTCCGGCATTGCGCAACGCCGCCGCCATACAGCGGCGGGCGCCGTCGCCGTCTTCCAGCGGCGCCGTCATGTGGTAGGCGTCCGCGCTCATTCCATAGCCGGCGATTTCGGCATAGATCTTCGCGCCGCGCGCCTTGGCGTGCTCGTACTCTTCGAGCACCATGACGCCCGCGCCTTCGCCGAGCACGAAGCCGTCGCGATCCTTGTCCCAAGGACGGCTGGCGGTGGCCGGATCGTCGTTGCGCTGAGACAGCGCACGCGCCGCGGCGAAGCCGCCGATGCCGAGCGGCGACACCGTCGCTTCGGCGCCGCCCGCCAGCATGATGTCCGCATCGCCGTACTCGATCAGGCGCGCTGCCTCGCCGATGCAATGCAAGCCCGTGGTGCAGGCGGTGACGATCGCGAGGTTCGGGCCTTTCAGGCCGAATCTCATCGACAGGTGGCCAGAGATCATGTTGATGATCGACGCCGGCACGAAGAACGGCGAAATGCGCCGCGGGCCGCGATTGAGCAGCTCCGTTTGCGTCACTTCGATCATCGGCAGCCCGCCGATGCCCGAGCCGACCACCACACCCGCGCGTTCGGCGTTCGCTTCGGTGATGTCGATGCCGCTGTCTTGCATCGCCTGGATGCCGGCCGCCATGCCGTAATGGATAAACGTATCCATATGGCGGGCTTCCTTGGCCGGCATGTAATCCTCGACGTTGAAGCCTTTCACTTCACCGGCGAAGCGCGTCGAGAAGTTCGTTGCGTCGAACTTCGTGATGGTCGCGATACCGGACTTGCCGGCGACCAGATTGGCCCACCCGTCGGCAACATTATTGCCAACAGGCGACACCAGCCCCAAGCCTGTAACAACAACACGGCGACGGCTCACGGTAACCCCTTTTCCATAAATGACAAAAGCAAAAGCCACAGCGGCCACAGGAATGCGCCCCTGTGAGCCCTGTGGCTAAGAATTCGGCACCAGCATCGGCATCCGACGTGAAAACGCGTCAAACGCGGCCAGCGCAAACGCGCTAGGCGCGCGAGGCGTTACGCCTTGACGTTAGCGCGAGCGTAATCGATCGCTTGCTGAACCGTCGTGATCTTCTCGGCTTCCTCGTCCGGAATTTCCATGCCGAACTCGTCTTCCAGCGCCATCACGAGCTCGACCGTATCGAGCGAGTCGGCGCCGAGATCGTTCACGAACGAAGCTTCGTTCTTGATTTCGGCTTCGGCGACGCCCAGTTGTTCCGCGACGATCTTCTTCACGCGCTGTTCGATGTTGTCCATTACCCCTCCGAGGGAAAAAAGTTCAAAAATCCGAGTGCGCGCATTTTATCAGGTTTGCCTGCTCAAAAAGCGCGCTCGGCTAGCGTTGAGTCTTGGCGCCGGGAGCGTTCGGCTACCGCCGGCGCGGATGGTAAACGAAATTCGTTAAGACATGTACATCCCGCCGTTCACATGCAACGTCGTGCCGGTGATGTATCCGGCCTGCGGCGAAGCAAGGAAGGCGACGGCATGGCCGATATCCTCGGGGCTGCCCAGGCGCCCGAGCGGGATTTGCGTCTTGAGCGCGGCCTGCTGTTCTTCGGGCAGCACCTTCGTCATATCGGTATCGATGAAGCCCGGCGCCACGCAGTTGACAGTGATGTTGCGGCTGCCGATTTCACGCGCGAGCGCACGGGTCATGCCCGCCACGCCGGCTTTGGCCGCTGCGTAGTTGAGCTGACCCGGATTGCCGGCCGAACCGACCACCGACGTGATATTGATGATGCGGCCGCCGCGCGCCTTCATCATCGGGCGCAGCACGGCGCGCGAGAGGCGGAACACGGCCTTCAGATTGGTATCGATGACGGCGTCCCACTCGTCGTCCTTCATCCGCATCGCGAGCTGATCGCGCGTGATGCCGGCGTTGTTGACGAGCACGTTGAGCGCGCCGAATTCCTTGACGATCGAATCGATCAGCGCATCGATCGCTTGCGCGTCGTTGACTTCAAGGACAACGCCGCGCCCCGCCAGGCCCTCGGCCGCCAGCGCCTCGCCGATGCCGGCGGCGCCGGCCTCGCTCGTGGCGGTGCCGATGACCGTGGCGCCCTGCCGCGCGAGCACGAGCGCGATCGCACGACCGATGCCGCGCGAGGCGCCCGTAACGAGCGCAATCTGTTTATCGAGAGCTTTTTCCATGATGGGGATGATCCGCTAGGACGCGGCGATTTCGTGGCAAATGGCGACTAAAGGCGACTAAAACTCATTGACTCATTGGGCTAGCGAAGGCGGCTGATACGCACCGGCGAGCGCAAGCCCGAAGGCCCGCGCCGGCGCTTCATGGCGCCTCGCACCCGATCATGACGCGCTGAGCAGCTTCAAGGTTTCGTCGAGCGAAGCGGGATCGGTGATCGCCGCGCCGACGAGATTGCCGTCGATGCGCTTGGTCAAGCCGGCGAGCACCTTGCCGGGCCCGCATTCGACCACGTGCGTCACACCGCTCTTAGCCATCGCCTGTACGCACTCCACCCAGCGCACCGCGCCCGCCGCCTGACGGACGAGCGCGTCCTTGATCGCAGCCGGCTCGGACACGATGGCGACATCGACGTTGTTGACGAGGGGAATCTGCGGCACTTTCACCTCGACGCTCGCCAAATACTCGCGCAAGCGATCGGAAGCGCTCTGCAGCAGCGACGAATGGAACGGCGCGGACACAGGCAGCGGCAGCGCACGCTTGGCGCCCTTCGCTTTGGCCAGTTCGCACGCTTTCTCGACGGCCGCTTTGTGCCCGGCGATCACGACTTGCGCCGGCGCATTGAAATTGACGGCTTCCACCACCCCGGCGCCCTCGCGCGCCGCCTCGGCGCAGACCGCGCGAACCGTATCGTCGTCGAGGCCCAGGATCGCCGCCATGCCGCCGACGCCCACCGGCACGGCCGTTTGCATCGCCTGCGCCCGAAAGCGCACGAGGGGCACCGCATCGCGAAAGGCCAGCGCGCCCGCGGCGACGAGCGCCGTGTATTCGCCCAGGCTGTGCCCCGCGACGACGGCCGGCGCCGCGCCTCCGGCTTCGCGCCAGGCCCGGTAGATCGCATAAGCGGCCGTCAGCATGACGGGCTGCGTATTCGTGGTGAGATTGAGCTCTTCGGCCGGCCCTTCGGCAATGAGCTTGCCGAGATCTTGGCCGAGCGCGTCGGACGCTTCCTGGACCGTTTCGCGCACGACCGCGCGATCAGCGAATGCGCTCAGCATGCCTACCGCTTGCGAGCCTTGCCCCGGAAAAACGAACGCAAATTTCATATCGTTCCCAAATGTTGAGTCTTTTGGCGCGATGCGCGCGCGCTGACGACGAGCGGGCGCTGAGCGCCCTGCCCGAACACGCGCATCGGCTGCCGATCAGTAGCGGATGACGGACGCACCCCAAGTGAAACCGCCGCCGACGCCTTCGATGAGCACGTTCTGCCCGCGCTTGATGCGCCCGTCGCGCACGGCGAGATCGAGCGCCAGCGGGATCGACGCAGCCGACGTATTGCCATGCTCGCCGACCGTCACGACCATGCGTTCCTGCGGCAAGCCGAGCTTGCGGCAGGTGTGCGACATGATACGGATATTGGCTTGATGCGGAATCAGCCAATCGACCTGGTCAGGCGACATATCGGCCTTCTGCAGCGCCTCGACGGCGACCTTTTCGAGCACGTTGACAGCGAGCTTGAAGACGGCCTGCCCGTCCATATGAAGAAAGGCGCTGCCCGCGATCACGCCACCGTTGACATGGCCCGGCGTGCAAAGGATGCCCGCATAGCTGCCGTCGGCATGAAGCGCGCTCGACAGCACGCCCGGTTCGTCGGACGCTTGCAAGATCACCGCGCCGGCGCCGTCGCCGAACAACACGCAGGTCGTACGATCGTTGAAATCGAGAATGCGCGAGAACGTCTCGGCGCCGACGATGAGCGCCGTGCGGTGTTGGCCGCTGCGGATCAACGCGTCGACCGTCGCGACGGCATAGGCGAAGCCGGAGCAAACCGCTTGGATATCGAATGCCGCGCCGCCGTTCTTGATCTGCAATTTGTTTTGCAGCAAGCACGCGGTGCTCGGAAAGACGAAATCGGGCGTGGACGTGGCGACGACGATGAGATCGATCGACTGAGGATCGATATCGGCCGCCTCGATCGCGCGCTGCGCGGCGGCGAGCGCGAGATCGCTCGTCGTCACATTCGATTCGGCGAAGTGACGCGCATGAATACCCGTGCGAGCGACGATCCATTCGTCGCTCGTTTCGATGCCTTGCTTGGCAAGACGATCCGCGAGCTCTTGGTTCGTGACCCGGCCGGGCGGCAGATAGCTGCCGGTGCCGAGCACGCGGGAGTAAATAGTCGGTTGGGCCATTTATGCTTTCGAAGATACCGCGGCGTAAGGCTCGGCCGGACGGCCGACGAGATTCGCGTGACCGGCGCCGCCCGCGTCGCGCGCTGCTTGCGCGAGGGGAGCCGCGTTCTCTTCCATCGCTCGCGCCAGGCGTTCGAGGACGCCATTTTTGACGGCATCATACCCGCGTTTGATAGCCCACTCAAACGCATACGCATCGGCCGAGCCGTGGCTCTTGATCACGAGCCCGCGCAGGCCGAGCAACGCGGCGCCGTTGTACTGCCGGTGATCGACGCGCTTCTTGAAGCGCATCAGCACCGGCAACGCCAAGAACGCCATCAGCTTCGTGAGCAACGAGCGGCCGAACTCCTCGCGAATGATCTCGGAGAGCATCTGCGCCAATCCTTCCGACGTTTTGAGCGCGACATTGCCGACAAAGCCGTCGCACACGATGACATCGGCCGTGCCCTTATAAATGTCGTTGCCTTCGACGTTGCCGCGGAAGTTGAGCGTACTCGCACGCAGCAATTCGCCGGCGCGCTTGATCGTGTCGTTGCCCTTGATGACTTCTTCGCCGATGTTGAGCAGCCCGATCGTGGGGCGATCCTTACCCTCGAGCGCGGAGACGAGCGCATGGCCCATTTCGGCGAACTGGAGCAAGTGCTGCGGCTCGCAATCGACGTTCGCGCCGAGATCGAGCATCATCGTATAGCCGCGCGAATTGGGCAGCGCCGATGCGATCGCGGGGCGCTCGATACCGGCGAGCGTCTTGAGGACGTAGCGGGAAACGGCCATCAGCGCGCCCGTGTTGCCAGCCGAAATGCAAGCCTGCGCCGCCTCGTCCTTGACGAGGTTCAGCGCGACGCGCATCGACGAATCCTTCTTCTTGCGCAACGCGACTTCGACGGGATCGTCCATCGCGACGACTTCCGAAGCCGGCACGACGATCAGCGCCGGATTATCCTGCGCCTTGCATTTCTTCAGTTGAGCACGAATCGGAGCTTCGAGGCCGACCAGCATCAGCTCGGCATCGGCATGCGAACGAACGAAGCTGACGGCAGCGGGAACGGTCACGGACGGGCCGTGGTCGCCTCCCATGCAATCTATCGTGAGCTTTATAGTCATGGACTGCGACGAATTTTCAGGCGCTAGGCGGCATTCGCTCGACGCGTCGACTCCAGCCGAACGCGAGGCGCGACTCCAGAGCAAAGCACCGAAGCACCGACGTTGGCCGACGCAAAAAAAGCGGCAGTTGAATGCCGCCTTTTGTTCCGACCGGGGAAAATGTCTAGCAAGCCGCTCGCCGCGCACAGGGCCACCGGATTCGGCGGACGCCGCGCGCCTAGGCGATTAGTCGTTCTTCGTCTTAACGACTTTCTTGCCGCGGTAGTAGCCGTTCGGGCTGATATGGTGGCGCATATGAACTTCGCCCGTGCTCGGCTCGACTGCGAGCGGGGTCGTCGTCAGGAAATCGTGCGAGCGGTGCATGCCGCGCTTGGACGGCGACTTCTTGTTTTGCTGGACTGCCATGGTAACTCCTAAAAATTTTGGGGATTCTAACACAGCCCGATCGGCGTAACGCCACTGGCCAAACGGCCGGCGCGCCACATCGTGCTACTCATGCAACGGTTCAATGTTTGTTGCCGCCCTCGCCGCCCTCGCCACCGCCGCGCTTGAGCGCTTCGAGCGCAGCGAACGGATTCGGCTTGCCGGCGTCGGCCTGCTCGTCGGAGCCAGAAACCTCGGCTCCTTCGTTTTCATCCTCGATCTCGCTCAGATCGACCGCATGTTCGCCAGCCGCACCCGAAAGAAGGCTCTCATGCACTTGCGGACAGGCGTCGTGCTTGGGCACCAGCGGCAACGACAGCAGCAGCTCTTCCTCGATCAAGCCGGTGAGATCGAACTGACGCGATCCGACGATCACGTCGAGCTCTTCTTCATCGAGAGGAAATTCCTCGGCCTGCGCTTCGGTGGCGACGATCCGATAAGCGGCCTCGATATCGAAGGCCTGCTCGTACGGCGCCAGGCACCGCTGGCATTCGAGCCACGCCGCGCCGTGTACCGCGAGCCGCAGATACGGCTGCGCCGCCTCGGTCCCATCGTCCTGCAGCTCGGGCTGCGTCGAGCCCTCGGCCTGCCACGTGAACAGCGTGTCGCGATCTGGCGCGTCCGCCGGCACTTCGTTTAACATGCGCGGCAGTTGCGAAACACGCACCGCGCCCGCAGCCTGACGGCCGCTGCGCGCAAATTCGAAGATATCGAATGCATGCGGATCGATGAGCCCGCCAGCCTTGCCGGAAGAATGTTGAGACATGGTAGCGCTCCCCTCCCGCCAAAACCGCACCGTGAAAAGCCGGACACTATATTCGATTTATCTTTTTCAGTCAATCACTTAAACGGTCAGACGGGAGCCGCCGCGCGCATCGCGCCCGCTCGTCTCCGCCCTCAATTCCATGCACAACTATGCTTGATTCCCGCGCCAGGCCTCCTCGGCTGATCCTCGCCTCCAGCTCGCCCTATCGGCGCTCGCTGCTCGAACGCCTACGTATCCCATTCGAGGTGTGCGTCCCGGCCCTCGACGAAACGCCGCATCCCGGCGAAACGCCGGCGGCGACGGCGCTGCGGCTCGCGCAAGCCAAGGCGCGCGCGGTCGCCGCGCGCGAGGCCGGGACCACGCCCCTGTTCGTGATCGGCTCCGACCAAGTGGCGACGTTCGACGGCTTGCAGATCGGCAAACCCGGTACCCACGAAAACGCGCTCGCTCAGTTGCGCGCCATGCGTAATCGTGTGGTCGAGTTCCACAGCGCGCTGTGTCTGTTCGACCATTCGCGCAATGTCGCGCAGGCCGAGGATATCGTCACGCGCGTGCGCTTTCGCGATCTACCCGATGCCGAACTCGACGCTTATTTGCGCGCCGAGACGCCGTACGATGTCGCCGGCAGCGCCAAATCGGAGGGCCTCGGCATCGCTCTGCTCGAATCGATCGAATCGGACGATCCGACCGCACTCGTCGGCTTGCCGCTGATCGCGCTGACGCGCATGTTGCGCGCCGTCGGCTATCCGCTTTTCGCAGGTGCGCGATGAGCGGCGTCCTTTATTTGATCCCGAACGCGCTCGGCGAAGGCGATGGCGCAGCGCTCGCCGCGGTGTTGCCCGCTAGCGTGATCGCCCGCACCGCTTCGCTCGGCTACTTCGTCGGCGAAAACGCGAAAAGCACGCGCGCGTTCCTGAAGCGGGTAGGCGTCGCGCGGCCGATCCAAGAGATCGAGATCCGCGAGCTCAACGTCAACACGCCCGCTGCCGAGATCGAGCGCTTGCTCGCGCCGATCTTGGCGGGCGCGGACGGCGGCCTCGTTTCGGAGGCCGGCTGCCCCGCCGTGGCCGATCCGGGCGCATTGCTCGTAAGGCGGGCCCACGAGCGCGGCGTAAAAGTCACGCCGCTCGTCGGGCCGAGCTCGATCTTACTGGCGCTGATGGCGTCGGGACTCGACGGCCAGCGGTTCGCGTTTCATGGCTACCTGCCCGTCGATCCGGGCGAACGCAGCAAGACGCTGCGCGAACTCGAGCAACGCTCGCGCAAGGGCCGCGAAACCCAGATCTTCATCGAGACGCCCTACCGCAATCGCGCCCTGCTAGACGCGCTGACGGCAAGCTGCGCCCCCTCGACATTGATTACGGTCGCCGTCGACCTGACGCTCGAATCGGAGAGGATCGCAACCCGCACGGCGAGCGATTGGAAAAAGCAGGCCGGCGCGTTCGATATGCATAAACGGCCTGCGATTTTTTTGATGCTGGCCAACTAAGCGAGCCGAGGCGCTTGGTTGCGCCGGGGCTCCGGCCGCCGGAACGAGCCTCGCAGCCGGGCTGGCCGGCGATCGGCGCCGCCCCCTCGGCTTACCGCAGGTTCACGCCGCCGAGCGTAAGCGCATGCACGGCGCCCGCGCCCACGGCCGCACCGAATTTGCGGGCGAGGCGATCGGGAATGCTTTCCTTCTCCGTGTAGTCGACGATATCGGGCGCCTTGATGACATCGCGCGCCACGTAGCTCGTATCGCCGTAACCGTCGGCAAGGCCGAGCTCGACGCTCTTTTCGCCCGTCCAAAACAGCCCGGAAAACACATCCGGCGTTTCGTGCAGCCGCTTGCCGCGCCCCTGCCGCACCGCATCGATGAACTGCTGATGGATTTGGTCGAGCATCGCCTGCGCATGCGCGTCCATCGCCGGCGTCTCGGGCGAGAACGGATCGAAGAAGCCTTTATTCGCCCCGGACGTGTGCAGCCGGCGCTGCACGCCGAGCTTATCCATGAGCCCCGTAAAACCGAAGCCGTCCATCAGCACGCCGATCGAACCGACGATGCTGGCGCGGTCGACATAAATCTTGTCGGCCGCCGCCGCCACGTAATACCCGCCCGACGCGCACATATCGCCGACCACCACGTAGAGCGGCTTGGCCGGATATTTGGCGCGCAGCCGGCGGATTTCGGCGTTGATGATGCCTGCCTGGACCGGCGAGCCGCCCGGGCTGTTGCAGTGAAGCACGACGCCGGCCGAATCGGCGTCGGCGAACGCCCGTCGCAGCGCGCGATCGATGTCCTTGGCGTTCGCGTTGGTATCGGCGGCGATTTCGCCATCGAGCGAGACGAGCGCCGTATGGCGGCCCTTCGCCGCCAAGTCCTGGTGCGACGCACTGAACAATTTGACGATGAACAAGATCAATACGGCGAGGAACGCGAACCGGAAAAAGATTTTCCACCGTCGCGCCGCCTTCTGCTCGTTGATGGCCGCGAGCGCAATCCGCTCGAGAGCGGCGCGCTCCCAGTTCGGCTCGCGACTGCTGCCCTTCGCGTCGGGTTGCCGCTCGGTGGGAGGCTGCGGCTCGAATCGGGGCTCGAAAGGATGCTGCGGATCAGGCGTGTGCTCGTCGGCCATAGGCTCTCGGTCGGTCGTTGTTATTGAGATTGGGAAAATCGATGGGGCTTACGCGCCGTCCGTCGGCGCGGGCTGCAACTCGCCATCGGGCAGCCAAAACACCGCGCGGCCCTCGGGCGTGTCGCGCTCTTCCACCTCGACGGGCCGTAGGCGCGCGCCGCGGCAGGGCCCACCGACGCAACGCCCGGTATCGGGCGCGTAGATCGCGCCATGCGTCGCACACATCAAGTATAAGCCTGACGATTCGAAGAACTGGCCCTCGACCCAATCGAGCTCCATCGGCACGTGCGCGCACCGATTGAGATAGCCGTAGACGCGCCCGTCGTAGCGCACGAAAAACACGACCGCATCGCCGTCGATATACCGCGCCGTGCGGCGCACGCCCTGGCCGCCGTCGATGAGATCCTCGGCCGCGCACACGCGCACGGCATGCCGTTCGCCGCCGCTCATGCGTAGTCCCGCAGCCACACGCCGAGCGCGGCGACATTTTCGGCCACGAAGCGCGGCTCGAGCTTGATCAGCGCATCGGCCGGGTGAGCGCCGTAGGTCACGGCGACGCCCGCCGCGCCGGCATTCGTCGCCATTTGCAGATCGTGCGTCGTGTCGCCGATCATGACCGTGCGCGTCAGTTCCTGCCCCAACTCGCGCGACAGTTCTTGCAGCATCGCCGGATGCGGCTTGGAGAACGTCTCGTCGGCGCAGCGCGTACCGTCGAAGAGGCTGGTCAGATTCACCGCGTCGAGCGCGCGGTTCAGGCCAACCCGGCTCTTACCCGTCGCCACGGCCAGCAGATAGCCGCACGCACGCAGTTCCTCGAGCAGCTCGCGGACGCCGGCGAACAGTTCCGTATGCGTATCTTTCACGAGATAGTGGAAGCGGTACCGCTCGGCCAAGCGCGGATAATCGGCGGGATCGAGCGACGGCGCGGCGATCTGCAACGCATCGCGCAGGCCGAGCCCGATCACGTAGCGCGCGGCTTCGTCGGCCGGCACGGGCAGCCCGAGATCGCGACACGCGGCCTGGATGCTGCGCGCGATATGCGCCGTCGAATCCATGAGCGTGCCGTCCCAATCGAAGACGATGAGGTCAAATTGCTGTCGGGCCATCAGGTTGCGCCTCGCTGCGCATATCGGTCAGTTGATCGAGGAAGCGCCGGCACTCGTCCGGCAGCGGAGCGCTCAATTCGAGCGGCTCACCCGTGATCGGATGCGTCAAACGCAAGCGATACGCATGCAAAAACATGCGTTTTAACGACGGCCGCGCGTTGGCGCGCGCGAGCGCCTTGTTCAGGGCGAAATCGCCGTATTTTGCATCGCCGACGATCGGCAGCCCCAAATGCGCTAAATGCACGCGAATTTGGTGGGTTCGCCCCGTCTTGAGTTCGGCTTCGAGAAGCGCATAGCTGGGCCAGCGCTCCACAAGGTTGAACACCGTATGTGAAGGCGAGCCGTCGGGCTGCACGCGCACGCGCCGCTCGCCCTCTGGCGTCAGGTATTTGTAAAGCGGCTCCTTGACCGCCCGCCGACGCCCCCAATCGCTGGCCCATTCGCCATGCACGCAGGCGTAATAGCGTTTATCCATCCGGTTCTCGCGAATCTGCTCGTGCAGGCCGACGAGCGCCGCCCGTTTCTTAGCGAGCAGCAAAACCCCCGAGGTTTCGCGATCGAGCCGATGGACGAGCTCCAGGAACTTGCCCAGCGGACGCGCCTCGCGCATTTGCTCGATCACGCCGAAGGCGATGCCGCTGCCGCCGTGAACCGCGACGCCGGCCGGCTTGTTGATGGCGAGGATGTGCTCGTCTTCGAACAGGATCTCGAAATTGGCCGGCGGCGCATGCACGGCCATGCCGGCCTCGAAGGCGTCCGATTGCGCGATGCGGATCGGCGGCACCCGCACGACATCGCCCGCCGCGAGCCGATACTTGGCGTCGACCCGCCCCTTATTTACGCGGACCTCGCCGCTGCGCAAGATCCGATAGATGTGACTTTTCGGCACGCCTTTGCAGACGCGCAGCAAGAAATTGTCGATACGCTGACCAGCAAGCTCGTCGTCCACCTGTATCATCGAGACCTGGTCGGGTGCGACCGATTTCTGGGATATTTTGCCTAACTCGTTCATTCTGAATATAATTTGCCCCAGCTGTCCGTGCGCGCCGCCTTTTTTTTCGCGGCCCTTCGCCCGGATTGCGCAGGGCGAAGCAAGAACCTGTTATTTTACTTGTTTGGTGTCCCCAAAGGGCTGGTTGCTCGCCCAGAATCGAGAAGCAACGAGTTGCACGCACGGCATTCATCGCGGCAGGGACGTCGCCCACAGGCGCGTTCGGTCCGGTCGATGTCGACGGTAACGGAATTTTGGTAAAAAAGAATTCATCTGGTGAGCCTCGGTCGTATCGTGCCGGGCTCCCGATTGCGAAACCTACGGCGAGCGCCCCATGCGTTCCGCGTGAAGCGGGACTTCTGGCGACGTCAAACATTGGCGAGACACGCCGCGCGGCGGTCGAGCATGCATCGGGCTTCGCGCCGCCACACGCGGCGCGGCTATCCCCGGTCCGGCAGCGGCATCGATCGATGCGGGCCTGGGCCTCCCGAGCGCTCGATGCGCGCCCCGTGCAACGCCGTTATTTGAAGCCGTGTTCGCATGCGCCCATGCGGCTCGCGGCCCTCGTTGGCCATCTCGAGCCCTTCCAGGCAATTCTCCCCGCCATCGTTCCCGCTCCAGCGTGCTGTTGAAAACACAATAAGGACGCGGCGCGCTTTGATCGCGTCGCTTGGCCGGCGTCACCGCCGGTCGAGCGCGCGGCGACGCCGCTCTGGAGCCGTTCAATGAAACGAATGCTGTTCAACGCAACGCAGCAGGAAGAACTGCGCGTTGCCATCGTCGATGGGCAAAAACTCATCGACATCGACATCGAAACCGCCGGCCGCGAACAACGCAAAGGCAATATCTACAAGGGCATCGTCACGCGCATCGAGCCGTCGCTCGAAGCCTGTTTCGTCAACTACGGCGAAGATCGCCACGGTTTCCTGCCGTTCAAGGAAGTCGCCCGCCAGTATTTCAAGGAAGGCGTCGACATGCGCTCCGCGCGCATCCAGGACGCCTTGCGCGAGGGCCAAGAGCTCATCGTCCAGGTCGAGAAGGAAGAGCGCGGCAATAAGGGGGCGGCGCTCACGACGTTCATTTCGCTCGCCGGCCGCTATCTCGTCCTGATGCCGAACAATCCGCGCGGCGGCGGCGTGTCGCGCCGTATCGAGGGCGACGATCGCCAAGAGCTGCGCGAAACGATGTCGCAGCTGCAATTGCCCGACGGCATGAGCATCATCGCGCGCACGGCCGGCATCGGCCGCAGCGCCGAAGAGCTGCAGTGGGACCTGAACTACCTGATGCAGCTGTGGCGCGCCATCGAAGCCGCCTCGCAAAGCGGCCAGAACGGCCAGCCGATGTTGATCTATCTCGAATCGAGCCTCGTGATTCGAGCGATCCGCGACTACTTCCAGCCCGATATCGGCGAAATCCTGATCGATACCACCGAAATCCATGATCAGGCCCGCGCCTTCATGGATATCGTGATGCCCGACAACGTCGGCAAGGTGAAGCGCTACCACGACGACGTGCCGCTCTTCTCGCGGTTCCAGATCGAGCATCAAATCGAAACCGCGTATTCGCGTACGGTGCCGTTGCCCTCGGGCGGCGCGATCGTCATCGATCACACCGAAGCGCTCGTCGCCATCGACGTGAACTCGGCGCGCGCCACTAAAGGCGCCGATATCGAGGAAACGGCCACCCGCACCAATCTCGAAGCCGCCGACGAAGTCGCGCGCCAGCTGCGCCTGCGCGATTTGGGCGGGCTCATCGTGATCGATTTCATCGATATGGAATCGGCCAAGAGCCAGCGCGAGGTCGAGCAGCGCCTGAAAGACGCGCTCAAGCACGACCGCGCCCGGGTGCAAATGGGCAAGATTTCGCGCTTCGGCCTGATGGAGCTTTCGCGCCAGCGCCTGCGCCCCGCCCTGTCCGAAGGCAGCCATGTCACCTGCCCGCGCTGTAACGGCACGGGCCACATTCGCGATACGGAATCGTCCGCGTTGCAGGTGCTGCGGATCATCCAAGAAGAAGCGATGAAGGAAAACACCGCGGCGATCCACTGCCAGGTGCCGGTCGAGGTGACCGCCTTCCTGCTCAACGAAAAGCGTCAGGAAATCAACAAGATCGAGTCGCGCTTCAAGGTGGGCGTCGTGCTCATCCCGAACAAGCATCTCGATACGCCGCATTACAAGCTCGAGCGTCTGCGTCACGACGATTCGCGGCTGGACGAGCCGCGCGCCTCGTGGAAGATGGCCGAGGAAGCCGCCCGGGAGCTCGAATCCGAGACCGCTTACAGCAAGCGCGCCGAAGAGGTGAAGCCCAAGCAAGAGGCGGCCGTGAAGGGCATCACGCCCGAGCGGCCGGCCCCGAGCGCGCCGGTGCGCGCCACGCCGGCGGCTGCCGCGCCGGTGGCCGTGGCGGCGCCGCGCACGGGTGGTTTCTTCGGCTGGCTCAAGAGCCTGTTCGGTGGCGAAAGCACGCCGACGGCGCCGGCGGCCGAGCCGGTTCAGCCCGCGCGTCCCGCTCGTGGCGAGCGTGGCGAACGCGGAGAACGGACCGAGCGCGGCGGCGAGCGTAACCGCAACCGTCGCGGCGCGGCCGGCGGACGCGATGCCGCAGGCAAGACAGAAGCGGCCGTGGGTGGACGCCCCGCCCAACAGGGCCAGCGCCAGGCGCGCGAACAGCGTGAGGGCCGGGAAGGTCGCGAGGGCCGCGACGGCCGCGGCGAGCGCACCCAGGAACGCACGGAAGCGCTGGAAGCCCCGGTGCGCGGTGAACGCCAGGACCGCCAAGAACGGCGGGAGCGCGGTGAGCGCGCGGAACGCGGTGAGCGTCTCGAACGCGTGGAGCGCGGCGAACGAGCTGAACGTGGCGAGCGGGCCGAACGTGGCGAGCGCGGCGAACGCCAAGAGCGCGCGGAGCGCCCCGAGCGTGGCGAACGGCGCAAGCAGCAGCCCGAAGTAGTGGAGGAAGCCGCCGCTCGCGGCGACGCCCAAACGGCCGAAGGCGCAGTGGCCGCCGGCGTGCCTGTCCCCGAGCAGGACGCAGCCGGTCGCGACGGCGAGGAACGTCGTCGCCGCCGCCGTGGCCGCCGCGGTGGCCGTCGTGAGCGTGAAGAAGACGGCGTGAATGCGACCCTGGCCGCCGATGTCGCGGAAGCCGAAGGCGCTGCAGCAGCCGTCGCGCCACAAGCAACGCCTGCTCCGGAAGCTTGGGCCGAATCGCGCGAACAGATTGCTCAGCCGCACGCCGAGCCCGTCTCGGAATTAGCGCACGCCCCGAGCGCCCCGAGCGTCCATACGCCGGAACAGGAGGTTGTCGTCGCGCCCGTGCCAACGCACACGCCGGTTGCGACGCCGCTGCCGGAAGCCCCTGCGATCGCGCCCGCGGCGCCCGTCGCCCCGGCCTTCACAGAAGCGGTGGCTACGCCGATCGAGCATCCGGCCGCTGAGCCGGCTGCTCCGGCGGCGCCCGCGCCGGTTGCAGCGGAACCCGCTTCGGCGCTGACGCACCTCATCGAAGCGGCGCCCGTTTCGGCTCCCGTAGTCGAGCCTGCGCCGGTCGCTGAAGCCCCGGCCGCTCAAGCAGCGCCCGCGGTCGCCGCCGTGCCAGCCACGCCGGCTCCCGTCGAAGCGGCCAGCGCGGTGACGGAAGTCGTTCAACGCCCGGCGGCGTTCGAGGCGGCCACCACGCCGACCAGCATCCGCGCGAACGGCTTGTCGATCGGGGAGTTGCAGCCGATGCTCGAATCGGCCGGCCTCGTCTGGGTCAACACCGATGCGGAGAAGCTTCGCGCCGCCCACGAAGCCGCCGCGCAAGCGCCGGCCCCGGTCCGTCCGTCGCGTGAGCGCAAGCCACAGCCGCCGGTCGATTCGACGCCGATGCAGCAAATCGAAACGCGCAAAGACGCTTAACCGCCAATTCGGGCCAATTCGGGGCGCTGCGGCGCCCCGAACGGTCGACGAGCCCGCCCATTGCGGCGGGCTTTTTTTCGTACGTTTATCGGCGCGTCCGTTGATGCAACTCAACGTTTGATCGTTATCCGCACCATCAGGCGGGCCAAGCCCGCCGGTTGCGCGGCGTTCCGTTAGAATGGGCTTCTGCTCGTTTTTTGCTTCATCATGTCCCGACGCATCATTCCCGTCGCCGACCTCAGCGCGGCGCCCGACGTCACCGGCGCGCCGTACGCTCCGCGCGGGACGCTCGTCGATACGCTCGCGAGGCCGCTGCGCGACCTGCGCATCTCCGTCACCGATCGGTGCAATTTCCGTTGCGTCTACTGCATGCCGCGCGCTGTCTTCGACAAGGACTACCCGTTCTTGCCGCACAGCGCCCTGCTGACGTTCGAGGAGATCGAACGGCTAGCGCGGCTGTTTGCGGCGCACGGCGTCGAAAAAATTCGCCTGACGGGCGGTGAACCTCTGCTACGCAAGAATATCGAGCGGCTCATCGAACGATTGGCGGCGTTGACGACGCCTGACGGCCGCGCGCTCGATCTGACCCTGACCACGAACGGCTCCCTGCTCGCGCGCAAAGCGCGCAGCCTCAAAGAGGCCGGGCTGGGTCGCGTCACTGTCAGCCTCGACGCCCTGGACGATGCGCTGTTCAAACGCATGAACGACGCCGATTTTGCTCCGGCCGCCGTGCTCGACGGCATCGAGGCCGCGCAAGCGGTCGGGCTGGCCCCGGTGAAAATCAACATGGTCGTCAAGCGCGGCACGAACGATGGCGAGATTCTGCCGATGGCGCGCCGCTTCAAAGGCTCCGGCGCCGTGCTTCGTTTCATCGAATACATGGATGTCGGCGCCTCGAACGGGTGGAACATGGCAGAAGTGTTGCCCTCGTTCGAGGTGATCGCGCGCATCGCCGAGCATTTTCCGTTGAAGCCGCTCGAAGCCCATACCGCGTCCGAAACGGCGCAGCGCTGGGGCTACGCGGACGGCAGCGGCGAAATCGGCGTGATTTCGAGCGTGACACGTGCGTTCTGCGGCGCTTGCACGCGCGCGCGCCTGTCGACGGAAGGCAAGTTGTACCTGTGCCTGTTCGCATCCAAGGGGCATGACCTGCGCGCGCTCGTGCGAGGCGGCGCCACCGATGCCGAGATCGCCACGGCGATCGCGCGAATCTGGTCTGCACGCGAGGACCGCTATTCCCAGTTGCGCGGCAGCGCAGCGGCCAACGCCGCGCCGCGCGTCGAAATGTCGTACATCGGCGGTTAGCGCCGTTCGCACCGCAATGGATACCGAGCAGCGCACGCGCGCGCGTATGACAGGCCTCGTACTGGCCGGCGGCCGTGGCGCGCGCATGGGCGGCCTCGACAAGGGCTTGCAACCGCTCGCCGGTGAGCCGCTCGCTCGCCACGCCGCAAAGCGGATCGCGCCTCAGGTCGACGCCTTGCTGATCAGCGCCAACCGTCACATCGGTGAATATGAGCAGTTGGGCGACCCCTTCAAAGCACGCGTGATCCGAGACACATCCGAAGATTTCCCCGGCCCGCTAGCCGGTCTGCTGGCCGGGCTGCGTGCGGCCCGAACCGAGCTGCTCCTGTGCATCCCCTGCGACACGCCAAGCTTGCCCGACGATCTTGCCGCGCGGCTGGTCGCGGCCCTCGACAGAGAACGAGCCGACATCGCAGTGGCATCCACCGTCGATGCCGACGGGACGCCACGCCAACATTCCGTCGTGGCCCTGGTGCGCACGACGCTCGCCGACGACCTCGCCGCCTATCTGCATGGCGGCGAACGCAAGGTTCGCACGTGGTACGCGCGCCACAAGCATATCGAAGTGCCGTTTGAAGACGAGCGCGCGTTTTACAATGCCAACTCTTTGCACGAGCTTGGCGCACTTGAACGCACGTTCGGCGCTCACGCCAGGCGCGAACGATAGACCGGCCCCGTATCCTGCACCAGCCGCCCCGCTCGCGCGGTTTTCCGGCGCGCCGCGCTGCGCCCAATCTTCGATGACGATGTCCAACGACATTTCCGGCCTCACTGCCTCGCACGCCCAAAATCCGCTTCCCGTCGATACCGCCCGCGCCCTCATTCGAGCCGCAATCGAACCGGTATCCACGATCGAGTGTGTCGCGTTGCGCGCCGCGCTCGGCCGCGTGCTGGCCGCGGACGTCATCTCGCCGATCGACGTGCCCGCGCACGACAACGCCGCGATGGACGGCTATGCGTTCGACGGCGCGGCGCTATCGGCCGCTGCGATGCCCGCTGGAAGCGCCAAGCAAAGCGACGTGGCATTGACGCTCGCCGTGGCGGGCGAGGCGCGCGCTGGTCATCCGTTCGACCAGCCTTGCGGCGCCGGTCAATGCGTGAGAATCATGACCGGCGCGCCCATGCCGGCTGGCTGCGATACCGTCGTGCCGCAAGAATTCGTCATACGCACGAGCCAAAACATCACGTTCGATCCCCAGCGGATCGAACGCGGCGCCAACTGCCGACGCACCGGCGAAGATCTGGCGCGCGGGCGCGCCGCGCTCGGCGCCGGGCGCATTGTCCGCGCGGCGGATCTCGGGCTGCTCGCATCGTTGGGCGTCGCGGAAGTCGCTGTGCGCCGCCGTGTGCGCGTCGCGTTCTTCTCGACGGGGGACGAATTGCGTTCGGTCGGGGAGCCGCTCGGCCCAGGCTGCGTGTACGACAGCAACCGCTACACGCTGTATTCGATGCTCGCTCGGATGAATGTGGAGGCGCTCGATCTGGGCGTCGTCCGCGACGAACCGGACGCACTCGAGGCCGCGCTACGCAACGCAGCGGCCTGCGCCGATGTCGTGCTGACATCGGGCGGCGTATCGGTCGGCGACGCCGATTTCACGGCCCGCATGACGGCGACGTTCGGCGATGTCGCGTTCTGGCAACTCGCCATGCGCCCCGGGCGCCCGCTCGCGTTCGGGCGCTTGTGGCCGGCGGAGCGCGGCCCAAACCAGCGCAGCGCGTTGTTCTTCGGCTTGCCCGGCAATCCCGTCGCCGTGATGGTGACGTTCTACCAGTTCGTGCGTGAAGCCATCTTGACGATCTCGGGCGCCGACGCCGCCGCGCCGCTGCAATTTTCCGCCGAAAGCAGCATGCCGATCAAAAAACGCCCGGGCCGCACCGAATTTCTGCGCGGCGAAGCCACGCGCGGCTCGACCGGCCTGTGGAGCGTAGCGCCGACGCGCTCGCAAGGCTCGGGCGTGCTGAGCTCCATGAGCGAAGCCAATTGCTTCATCGTGCTGCCACACGAACAGGGCGATGTTCAGGCCGGCGCCGCTGTCGAGATCATGCCGTTCGACGGGCTGATTTGACCGGCGCCGCACACTCGCCACACGCACAAAAACGCACAAAACGCACATTACGTCATCGATTTCCCGAACAGCACCCCGTCTCTCATCGAGGCTTTTCCATGAAAAAACAAATCCTATCGATCGCGCCGGGACAGACCGCGAAGGCGCTCATCCTCGTCTATCTGACGTTCAGTATGCCGATCGTCCTGCTCGGCATCCTGGTTGCGTTCATCCGTCACGGGTCGGTCGAACTCAGCACGATTTTTAGCGCGCTGCTACTCAACGCGATTCTCGGCTTCGTTTTGCTGTGGATCGCCTGTCATGCCTATAACTGGGTGGCGGGACGGTTCGGCGGCATCGAAATCGTCTTGTCCGATGTGCCGGAGGAAGCGTAATGGCCGATGTGATTCGCAACGCCACGCCCCTCGATGTCGGCGCCATGATCGGCCTGATGCGCGAGTTGGCCGAGTACGAGAAACTGACGCATTTGTTCGTGGCGACCGAAGCATCGCTGCACGAGGCGCTATTCGCTGAGCGTCCGGCCGCCGAGGCGCTCGTGGCCGAACGCGACGGAAAGGTAGTGGGCTATGCGCTCTACTTCCATAATTTTTCGACGTTCTTGAGCCGCCGCGGCCTGTACCTCGAAGACTTATACGTGCAGCCCACCCTGCGCGGCAGTGGCCTCGGCACCGCGCTGCTGCGTCGGCTCGCCGCCATCGCCGTCGAGCGTCAGTGCGGCCGTTTCGAATGGTCGGTCCTCGATTGGAACCAGACGGCCATCGATTTCTATACGAAGATGGGCGCGACCGTCTTGCCCGATTGGCGTATCGTGCGCATCACCGACGACGCGTTGAAGCAATTGGCTGGCGCAGCTTGATGCGCTTGCGGGCTCCGCACGCAATGTGCGGGGCTCAGACCTCGGGCTCTTGCATCCCCAAGTAGGCGTCGCCAAGCAGGCCTTCCGTCTGCTCGCCGGGCAACGCCTCAACCTCGCGCAGCTTCGTATTCATCACTCGGGTACGGCGCTCGGCCAGCTCGATCGAGCGCGTAACGGTTTCGAGCTGGGATTTCGTCTTCGAGAGAACATCGCCGAACTTGCCGAACTCCGTCTTGACGGCGCCGAGCACCTGCCAAACCTCACTCGAACGCTTCTCGATCGCGAGCGTGCGAAAGCCCATTTGCAAGCTGTTGAGCAGTGCTGTTAGTGTGGTCGGCCCCGCGATCGTGACGCGATAATCGCGCTGCAACTGATCAGTCAAGCCGGGACGACGCAGCACCTCGGCGTACAACCCCTCGGTCGGCAAAAACAGCAGCGCGAAATCGGTCGTGTGCGGCGGCGCGACGTACTTTTCCGATATCGTGCGCGCCTCGCCACGCACACGGGCCTCCAGCGCGCGTGACGCTTCCTCTACAGCGACCGGATCGGCGCGCTCCTGCGCATCGATCAACCGCTCGTAATCCTCGCGTGGGAACTTTGCATCGATCGGGAGCCAGACCGGCGTCGCCGCCCCTTGCCCGGCGCTGCCTTCGTTGCGCCCCGGCAACTTGATCGCGAATTCGACGCGCTCTCCGCTCTTGGGCACCGTCGCCACATTCTTGGCGTATTGGTCGGGCGTGAGCATCTGCTCGAGCAGCGCTTCGAGCTGCACTTCGCCCCAGGTGCCGCGCGTCTTCACGTTTGTGAGCACCTTCTTTAGATCGCCCACGCCTGCGGCGAGCGTCTGCATTTCGCCCAGCCCGCGATGGACCTGCTCGAGCCGGTCGGACACGAGCTTGAACGATTCGCCGAGCCGCTGTTCGAGCGTAGCATGCAGCTTTTCGTCGACGGTGCGACGCATTTCATCGAGCTTGGTCGCGTTGTTCGCTTCGATATCCTTCAGGCGCGCTTCAAGGGTTGTGCGGACCTCGGCGAAGCGCCGATCGTTCGCCTCGACGAGTTGGGCGAGCTGCTGAGCGAGGGTATCGCCGAAGCGCTTGAGGGCCGACGCTTGCTCGTCGCGCGATTCGTGCGCGTGCCGCTGCAAGCTCTCGCGCATCGCGTCGAGTTGCGCCGCGTTCGTTTCGGTGAGTTGCGCAAGACGCGTGGCGAAGCCCTCGATCTGCTGATTCTGCATGGTGGCCACGCTCGTCAACTGGGCCGCGAGCGTCTGCTGAAACTGCGCGAAGCCGCCCCCGAGCTCGGCGCGAGACAGGCGCGACGTTTCGGTGATTTCGCCGCGCAACTCGCGCTCCAGCCGCTCGTAGGCACGAGCCTGCGTTTGCCCGGCCGTCTCGATGCATTCGCCTAATTCGGCGAACGAGGCGCGATCGTTCGCGCGTGTAGCGCTGCGAACGGCCAGCGCCAAAGCGGCCGCCAGTATCACAACAGCCAATACCAGCGCCGCGATAAGGATCGTCGTCATGAACGCGTGCGCCCCAATACTTCAGGGTTGATCGGATTGCCCGGCCGGCCGGCGTTAGGCCCCATGCCCAGCGCGGCGATGAGGTTGTCGGCCGCGAGATTGGCCATCGCTCGGCGCGTCGATTCGGTCGCGCTGGCGATATGCGGCGTCAGCACGACGCTTGGCGCCGACAACAACCGCGGATGGACCTTGGGCTCGCCCTCGAATACATCGAGGCCGGCAGCCGCGATGCGCCCTTCGTGCAGGGCGTCGGCCAGCGCCGCATCGTCGACGATGCCGCCGCGGGCAATGTTGGTTAGCGTAGCGGTTCGCTTCATCAACGCGAGCTCGGCCGCGCCGATCGTATGGTGGCTTTGTGCGCTGTACGGCACGACGAGCACGACGTGATCGGCCTGTCGCAACAAGTCTTCCTTCGACAGATAGTGCGCGCCGAGTTCGGCTTCGATCTCCGGCGCCACGCGCGAGCGGTTGTGATACACGACACGCATCGAGAACCCGCGCGCACGACGAGCGAGCGCCTGCCCGATCCGCCCCATGCCGATAATGCCGAGCGTGGAGCCGCATACATCGACGCCTAGAAAGCCGTCGTAGCGCCAAGCGCCCCACTTGCCCGCGCGCAGCCAGTGCTCGCTCTCCGTCATGCGCCGCGCCGCCGCCATCATCAGCGCCCAGCCGAAATCGGCCGTCGCTTCGTTGAGGACATCGGGCGTATTCGTC
>Ga0157369_10000798_pt1 | contig 40252 bp, 33 predicted proteins | sample C25metaG_FD_113461 | JGI IMG/M metagenome (GOLD analysis project Ga0157369, IMG submission 113461) | Corn rhizosphere microbial communities from Kellogg Biological Station, Michigan, USA - C2-5 metaG | ecosystem: Host-associated > Plants > Roots > Rhizosphere > Soil | place: USA: Michigan... | reverse complement strand
TACTCTCCCCGTCACTCAGCATGGGGACCGCCAAAACGCTGCGGCCTCCGTCTCGGCGCGACATCTCCCGTGCGGTGGGGAGTTCCGCACCCTCAAGGGTGATATCGTGGACGTGCACCGGCGACCGGTCGGCAATCGATCGCCCTGACACGGTGCTACGGTCATTTGGCCACTTCGTTCGATTTAGCGGCACTTCGCCCTGATGCGCACCAACCCACAACTCGTCGCCTTGCTTCAAGACAAGCACAGCATCGTAGGCCTCGCAAAGTTCGCAGGCGCTTTCGACGATTGCTTTTAGAACTGGTCCGACATCGGTGGGCGAGGAGGCGATCACCCTCAAGATGTTAGCGCTCCCGGTCTGGTAGGTCAGCGCCTCGGACAGCTCGCGAGTTTTTGCCTGAACCTCGTCGAACAATCTGACATTTTCAATGGCGATAGCAGCCTGATCGGCGAATGTCGTGGCCAGGTTGATCTGTTTGTCAGTGAACGGGCGGGCCTCGGAGCGCGTCAAGGCAATTACGCCGACCGGCACACGTTCGCGCATCATTGGAACGCCGAGAAGAGTGCGATAGTTGCCGAGTCTCAGCGCTTCGTCAAAATGATAGTCTGGATCCGTCTGCACGTCGGGGATATGAACCACCATGCCCTCGAGCAGGGCGCGTCCGGTGGCCGAGCCCCGGTCCGGGCTGACGGGAATGTCCCTGACATGGTCCATGAATTCGCGCGAGAAGCCGAAGCTCTCCGAGCGATAGAAAGCGCCGTCTCTCTGTCTGGTGATGGTGGCCTTGTCGGCCTCGCACAGCCGCGCCGCCGATTCAACCAGCGTTTGCAGCACGATCTGCAGATCGAAGGTTGATCGGCTGATCACCTTCAGCACATCGGCGGTCGCGGTCTGCTGCTGCAGCGATTCGCTGAGATCGTCGGTGCGCTGGTGCAATTCCTTCAGCAGCCGGGTGTTCTCGATGGCGATCACCGCCTGGGCGGCGAAGTTGGTAACCAGATCGATCTGCTTGTCGGTGAAGGGCCGGACTTCCTGCCGGAAAATGCCGATCGCACCGATCAAGGTGCCCTCTTTAAGCATTGGCACGTTCAATAGACTGCGCGCACCCCCGAGTTCGGCGGTCGCAAGACGCAACGGTTCGGCGTCTAAATAAGCCTGCTCGGCCTGTGTATCCACAATGTGGATCGTCTGCTTCGTGCTGGCAACGCGGCCCAGGCCGGTCGTCGCACCGGGGCGGATCGGCCCACGATTAAGGTATTCTGCGTATGCCGGCGTTACGCCGAGCGTAGCGACAGCATTGTACGCCCCATTCTCGTATCGGAACAAAATCCCGATCTTGGCCTCGCAGATGCGTGTTGCATTCTGCAGCATGGCTTGGAATACCGGCTCCAGTTCGCCGGGCGTGCTGCTGATGATCTGAAGAACTTCTGATGTCGCGGTCTGCTGTTGCAGCGACTCACTGAGGTCGTCCGTGCGCTGGCGCAACTCCTTCAGAAGCCGCGTGTTCTCGATGGCGATCACCGCCTGCTTGGCGAAGTTGGCGACGAGATCGACTTGCTTGTCGGTGAATGACCGAACCTCCTGACGGTAGATGGCGATCGTGCCGACCAGTTGGTTATCCCTGAGCATCGGCACGATGACCAGCGTCCGGGCTCCCGCCAGATCCGACAGCGCGACAACGGCCGGATTACCTTCGAGATACGGCGATTGCGTCCGAAGATCTTCGATCTGGACTGCAAGCCTGGTCCTGACGATCGTGCCGAGGCCGCTTTTCGGGTGCGGACGGATCGGCGTATGCATATGCGTGGAGGCGTAGATGTCCGGTACATTGTAGAGCGCAACGTTGCGAAAGCTGTCGCCGTCGTACAGATTCATCGTTCCAAAATTTGCGCCGCAAATCCGCGTTGCATTCTCCAGCATCTTCTGGAAAACCAGCTCCAGCTCGCCAGGCGAGGAACTGATGACTTGGAGGACTTCCGATGTCGCCGTCTGCTGTTCCAGCGCTTCGGACAGGTCGCGCGTGCGCGCCTGCACCTCATCGAACAGCCGCGCGTTTTCAATGGCAATCACCGCCTGATCGGCGAACGTCGTAAGTAGTTCGATTTGCTTCTCGGTGAATGGCTTCACTTCAGTACGACGAATCGAGAGCGTGCCGATGGCCTCGTCTTCTCTCAACAAAGGGACGCCCAGAATCGTCCGGTGGCCAAGGCGAAGCGCCATCTCGGCGCCGTCCGGAAACTCGTTGGCGGACGCCTGAAGGTCGTAGACGTGAACCGGCGCACGATCAACGAAGGCGCGGCCGTTGACCCACTTGCGTCCGATCGGCCATTCCGCGATGTCCATCGGAATCGGGCCATAATGTGCCCTGACACCGAGGTCTTCGCCCTTGCGAAGAAAAATAACTGAATCGTACGCCTGGCAGAGGCGTGCCGCCGACTCAACCAGCGTGTCGAGCACGGTCTGCAGATCGAACGCCGAACGGCTGATGACCTTGAGCACGTCGGCGGTCGCGGTCTGCTGCTGCAGCGATTCGCTTAAGTCGTCGGTGCGCTGATGAAGTTCCTTCAGCAGGCGGGTGTTCTCGATCGCGATCACGGCCTGCCTGGCGAAATTGCTCAACAGCTCGATCTGCCTGTCGGTGAAGGGGCGCACCACCTGTCGATAAACCGCGATGGCACCGACCAGGTCGGCGCCTTTGAGCATCGGCACAACGACGATGGTTCGAGCCCCCGCGAGATCAGACAGGGCAACGACGATGGGATTACCCTCCAGGTAAGCCGGGTTCTTCCGGATATCCACGACGTGAGCCACTTGCTTGGTCCTGAGCACTTGACCAAGGCCGCTCTTTGGATGGGGTCGAAAGTTTCGCAGTTCGGTCGCGTTTGCGAACGCGGCGGGCACGTTGTGGGCCGCAACCTGGCGAACGTTGGCCCCTTCAAGAAGAATCATCGTGCCGAATTTAGCTCCGCAGACCCGCGTCGCATTCTCCAGCATCTTCTGGAATACGGGTTGCAGCTCGCCGGGCGTGCTGCTGATGACCTGAAGAACTTCGGACGCAGCGTTTTGCCGCTCCAGCGCTTCGGCGAGTTCGCGCCTGAGCGATTCAATTTCTTTTTTTGGATCGATATTCGCCGGCGTGCGCTTAAGCACCCTCGGCGCTTTGCGGGCCGTCGCAAGCTTGCGCACCGATTTTCCGCGCTTCACCATTTAGGTGCGCTCCGACCCCGGGAAAGAAGCTGAAATACCTCGCCAAGCTACCCAATCCGGGGGTGTCCGTATAGTGGGACAAGGTGCTTCAACTTGAAGCGCAGGGTCGCACCCGTTACGCTCCGCCGAACAATTGAAGGGGGAAACAAAGATGAGGCAGGTCAGGATCGGCGACATCACCATCGACGCGGTGATCGAACGCGAAGGCCCGTGGCGGCGGCCGCAGGACTTCTTCCCGGCCTATGACGAGGCCGTCTTCAAGCGTCACTTGCCCACGATGGAGCCGGAGGTGTTCGATTCCGCGCTGGGAATGATGGTGATAACCTATCAGACCTTCGTGGTGCGAACGCCGCGCTACACGATCCTGGTGGACACCTGCACCGGCGAGAACAAGGGTCATCCGCCGCCGTTCGATTTTCCGGGCAAGGAGCGCTGGCGCAACGAGCTGTTCGCACTCGGCATCGCCTACGACAAGGTCGATTATGTCTTTTGCACGCATCTTCATATCGACCATACCGGCTGGAACACCACCTTACGCGATGGCCGCTGGGTGCCGACATTCCCGAATGCGAAATACATTTTTCACAAAAGAGAATATGCGGTCTGGGAAGCCGAGCACGCGCGCGGCGCCAATCCGCCCGGCACGGTATTCCGAGATAATTGCCTGCCCATCGTGGAAGCAGGGCAGGCGCTTTTGGTGGATGACGATTACGCGCTCGACGATACGATTACGCTGACGCCGACGCCTGGGCACTCGCCCTGCCATTGCTGCGTCAATATCTTCTCCCGCGGGCAGCGCGCGGTCGTGACCGGCGACATGATGCACCACGTGATCCAGTGTCGTGAGCCCGACTGGTCGCCGAGGGTCGACTGGGATGGAAAGCAGGCGGCGGTCTCGCGCCGCAAGTTTTTGTCCACGGTGGCGGACACCGATACGCTCATTCTGCCGATCCATTTCCCAACGCCGACTCTGGGTCTGGTCACCGCGGATGGGGATCGATTCGACTACCGGTTCAAACGCGATTGAACTGCCGCCGCTGGTTTCCACTTTTCAGGATCATGCTTCTGGCTGACGGGCGCACGCAAAGCTGCTATGATCGCTTGGAGTGCATTGCAACGGAGCATCGCCATGGACGCCGCGACGCCGAAGGGCTCTCAGACATCAGACACGCATTCCCACCTCGTTCGCCCCGAGGGCATGGAGTGGCAGCAGACCCGCTTCCCCGGCTGCGAGGCCAAGACGCTGCTGTTCGATCGCGCGACCGGCCTGATGACCGCGCTGATGCGGTTTGCGCCGGGCGCGGTGCTGCCCGACCACGAGCACGTCAACATCGAGCAGACCTACGTTCTCGAGGGCCACCTCGTTGACAAGGAAGGCGCGGCGAAGGGCATCGAGGCCAGGGCCGGCGAATTCGTCTGGCGCGAGCCGGGCAGCCGCCACGTCGCATGGTGCCCGGAAGGGGGACTGATGCTGGCGATCTTCCAGGTCCCCAACAAGTTCTTCGAAGCCGACGGCCGCGTCGTCGATGCCGCGGGCCAGGACTGGGACGAGACCTGGGGTCACACCGCCAAGGGCTGAGACGACGTCTGCGAAACGTGTGGGCGTTCTGATCCCTCCCCCTTGTGGGGTTGAGACGAGCGAAGCTCGCTCTTGGGTGGCACATCGTGAGCATAGCGAACGATGTGACGGGTGGGGGGCTGCTTCCGCAAAGAAATTATTCGCGCACTACCGTGCGCTAACCCCCACCCCGGCGCTTCACGCCGATCCTCCCCACAAGGGGGAGGGATTAAGGATGAAGCCACCGCGCCGGAAAACGCGTCTACGCCCCCCGTTCGAGCAGCGCCCTGAAATCGGCGCGGGCGCGCTGGGCCTCGATCCGCGCGGTTTGCGAAGCTTCGCCGAGGCCGAAATAGCCGTGGATCAAGCCGGCGCCATGATAATATCTGGTCGCGACGCCGGCGGCGGCAAGCGCGTCGGCATAGGCCTTGCCCTCGTCGCGCAAGGGATCGAACCACGCCGTGCACACGATCGCAGGCGCAAGCCCGGCAAGACTTTTCGCACGCAACGGCGAAACCCGCCAGTCCGCGCCGTGCCTCGCGTCATCGAGATAATGGCCGGCGAACCATTCCATGACCGCGCGCGACAGGAAGTAGCCTTCGGCGTTTTCCGTGCGTGAGGGAAACCGCGCGTTCTCGTTTAAGTCAGCGTAATTTCCGGCGACATCGGTCACGGGATAGACCAGCAACTGCGCCGCGAGATTGATCCCGGCGTCGCGGCAGGCGATCGCGACAGCGGCGGCCAGATTGCCGCCCGCGCTGTCCCCGGCCACGCCCACGCGCGCAGCATCTCCGCCGAACTCGGCGATACGGGCGATCACATCGCGCGTCGCGGCGAAGCCGTCCTCGAACGCGCCGGGAAAGCGGGTTTCCGGCGGACGCCGGTAGTCAACGGAGACGACCACGGCGCCGGTCTCGATCGCGAGCAGGCGCGCCTGCCGGTCATGGGTTTCGAGATCGCCGGCGACCCAGCCGCCGCCGTGGAAAAACACCACGGTCGGCGACGTCTCAGCCGAGACGCGGTAGACCCGCGCGGCAAGCGGCCCGGCCGCGCCCTTCACGTGCATATCGGCTACGCTAGCGACCGGTGGCGGCGGAACGGCGGCGCGCGCCGCGGCAAGCGCGCGCAGCGCATCGCGCGCGCTCTGCGGTGTCATCGTGGCGGGATCGCGCAGCGGCAGCAGCGGAATGATCTCTGCGATGACGGGATCGAGCGGAATGGTCATGCGGGGGGCTCTCGGGCGCTGGAAAATCAGTGCCAGCATAGGTTCCGTTCATCGTTCCGGCAACGATCCGGGCATGCAGTGGCCGTGTAGCCATCGAGCGGATATCACAATGGACTTCCGGGCCAATCCGGCTACCCTTGCAAATGCCATTGTGAGCAGGGAAAACGACGCCAACCATGAGTGCCGACACTACAACTCGACCGGAGCGCCCCGCTGAAGTGGGAACGGTTTTGGACGCCGTTGTCGTCGGCGCGGGCTTTGCCGGGATGTACATGCTGCACCGCCTGCGCGGGCTCGGCTTTTCGGCACGGGTGTTTGAGGCCGGCGGCGGCGTCGGTGGCACCTGGTACTGGAACCGCTATCCGGGCGCACGTTGCGACGTCGAGAGCATGCAGTATTCCTTCTCCTTTTCGGAGGAGTTGGACCAGCAGTGGAACTGGTCGGAGAAGTACGCGCCGCAAGCTGAAATCCTCTGCTATGCCAATCATGTCGCCGATCGCTTCGATCTGCGCCGGCATATCGTGTTCGACACCCGCGTTATCGCCGCGACCTTTGATGAAGACGCCAAATGCTGGCTTGTCGAGACCGACCGCGGCGACAGGGTAAGCGCGAAGTTCCTCATCATGGCCATCGGCTGCTTGTCGGCGCCGAACCGTCCGCGCTTTAGCGGTATCGAAGATTTTCGCGGGCCGATCTATCACACCGGTGAATGGCCGCATCAGGGTGTCGACTTCACCGGCTTGCGGGTTGGCGTCATCGGGACCGGCTCCTCGGCGGTTCAGTCCGTTCCCATCATCGCGCGGGAGGCCTCCTCGCTGACGGTGTTCCAGCGCACGGCGACCTGGTCGGTGCCGGCGTGGAACGAGAAGCTGACGCCGGAATTCCTGCAGGCGGCCAAGGCCGATTATCCGGCGCTGCGGGCGAAGGCCCGCGCGCGCCCGACCGGCTTCTATTTTCCCTACAACATGAAGCCGGCGCTGGAGGCGAGCGCCGAAGAGCGCGACCAGCAGTACGAGGAAGCATGGGCACGCGGCGGCTTGCCGTTTCTCGGAGCCTATGGCGATCTGTTGTTCGAGAAAGCCGCCAACGACACCATCGCCGACTTCGCGCGCGCCAAGATCCGGAGCATCGTGAAGGATCCGGCCACGGCCGAGCTGCTGTGTCCCGACAACGTGTTCGGCTGCAAGCGCCTCTGTGTCGATACCGGCTACTTCGAGACCTACAATATGCCGCACGTCAAACTGGTCGACGTATCCCGGACGCCGATCGAGCGCTTCACCGCCGATGGCATCGAGGTCAACGGTATCGCGTATCCGCTCGATGCCGTCGTCTGCGCTACCGGCTTTGCCGCCATGACGGGATCGTTCGACAAGATCAGGATCACCGGCCGCAATGGCCTGACGCTTGCCGAGAAATGGCGGGCGGGCCCGCGGGCCTATCTCGGGATCGCATCGGTGGGTTTCCCGAACCTGTTCATGATCACCGGCCCCGGCAGCCCTTCGGTGCTGGCCAGCATGATCCAGGCGATCGAACAGCATGTCGATTGGCTGGCGGACTGCATCGGCCACATGCGCGATGTCGGGGCAACCTCGATCGAGCCGACGCTCAGAGATGAGGACGCCTGGGTCGAGCACGTCAACGACGTGTCGACGGTCTCGCTGCGATCGACTTGCAGCTCCTGGTATGTCGGCACCAACATAGCCGGCCGGCCGCGCGTCTTCATGCCGTATATCGGCGGCTTTCCCGTCTATGTGCAGAAATGCAACGAGGTCATGAGCGGCGGCTTCGATGGCTTCGTGCTGGAAGGTGCGCCGGCCAGCAACACAGCGCCCCAGGTGCGCCATACGGAACGGTGGCGGGTGCCCATCGATATCGAGGTCATTTCACCGGCGGCCCTTGCCGCCAGGCGTGTCCCGATGGTCTGAAGGGCTGATCGACACCTGGTTGCTGCGCTGAAACACTGCCGTCAGCCAAGTTCTCGAAGGCAGATGGTCGCTAACTAGCGCGTTGCAGTAACGCGTAAGAACGTCGCGGGAATGGAGGTGGCAGCCTTGCTTGCGCTTTTGTTCTGGCTGTTGAACAGAACCTCCAGCTCCTTCTGCAGATCGCCGGCCCGACCGTTTTTTTCCGCAGCTTCGAACGCATTCATGGTCGGCCCGTAGTATTTTCTGAATTCATCGACGAGCTCTGACGGTGGGCCCGGAAAGTTGAAAGTATAGGTGTCTCTGACGAACGATATGTTCTCCCTTGGAACGCCTGCGCCTCCAAATCGCTCGATCACATTGTTCTCGATCCCCCACGTCATGGGGCTGATGAAGCCTTCCGGCGGGGGAGGCGAGTACGATGAGCTGATTTTCAGGATTTGCGCGACCAATGTTGGATCGTTCGGAATCCAGTTTCCCATAACGATCCGGCCGCCGGGCCGAGCGACGCGCACCATCTCCTTGGCGACGTCGAACGGCTTCGGCGCGAACATGGCTCCAAATATGCTCACGACGAGGTCAAAGCTTTGATCCCCGAGTTCGTGCAGATTGGACGCATCACCTTCCTGAAACCTGCAATTGGTGAGGCCTTGCTCCTTGGCGCGCTTATTTCCGGCCTCAACCAGATTTTTGGCGATGTCGACGCCCAACACTTCGGCTCCAAGTCTGGCTTCCGGTAATGCCGTCGTTCCGTCGCCGCAACCGAGATCCAGAACCTTGAGCCCTTTGCTGATTCCGAGACTCTTGACGAGCGCCTCACCGCTCTCCCGCATGCTCTGCGCAATGCGCGTGAAGTCGCCTTTTTCCCAAAGTGCCTTGTTTGGATTCATGGGAATTCCTCCCTTTGCGGGGCTGATGGCGGCCGCCGTGAACCGGCTGCCGCGATCCATTAGGACTAAGCATAACCGGTCCGCGGGCAGCGCGCAGCGAGAAACCGCGGCTGATTGTCAGTCGCGGCGTTCGCGCCGCCCTGAGATTGGCTACAAGCTCGAACTTGTTCGGTTGCTCAATCGGCAATTCATCCCATTTGATCCAATGCCCGATTGGGTCAATCCGCCGGTTTGACGATGTCCGGGCTCCCTCCGCCATCTCCCGATGGCGGTGGCATTGCGGACATCGCGGCCCTTCGCAATGGTGCGATAAAGGCTTCCGAAGCGGCCTCTATTCTGCTTACACCGCGTCTTTTGCCGCCTTGACGGGACGGGCCCTGACAATCTTCCGTGCCGGTTTAGCCTTGAACATCATCGGCACGCCGGTGAACGGGTTTGTGCCCTGGCGCGCTTTGGTTGCCGGCTTCTTGATGACGACGAACTTTGCAAATCCGGGAACTAGAAAGACGCCGTTCTTTTTGAGTTCTTTGTAACCGACGGTCGCGAGCGTCTCCAAAACGCCCTTTACGTCTTTCTTCGCCACTTCATTCTCGGCAGCGATTTTCTCGATCAGCTGCGACTTCGTCATTTGGACTGCCATCTTTTGGATCCTCCTCGTTGATTCGATGTGACGGACAGTATTTGGAAAAAGCCTCTAAGGCCCGTATTTGACGATGATCTGCACAACTTTTGTTGACCCCTTAGGTTCTCCCGCGAAGCTGCCGTCCTGGTCGTCAGCTTCATCTTGACGCGTCTTTCCGGCGATCTGGCCGCGTCCGTCGCAGGCCCGAACGCCAGCGCGGCCGATATCGCCATCCTTACCAGGAATTATGGCCTCGACCGGCCGTGGGTGGTCCAGTTTCTCGATTGGGCTGGCCACGCTGCCATGGGCATGTCCCGGTCTGGGGACTGATCCGCGACCGCTTACCCGTCACTCTGACGCTTGGGCTGACCGGCCTGGCGATCGCGCTATTGGTCGCCCTGCCGGTCGGCATTCCGGCGGCGGTGCGGGAGGGCTCGGCGACAGACCGCGCAGGCTGGAACGACTGGAAGCCATGACTTTCCCTTCGATTGAGATTTTTCAGATGGCCGGCCTTCGACGGAGAGCAACGACGCCCTCTGCATCCTGACCGCCTACAACATCCCGCTGCCATTGCGCACCGTCCTTCGGAGCGGCACAGGTATTCGCGCGCGAGACCGGTGCCCGCTTAACCATGGCCTAAGGAAGTGCCCGAAAAATGCGGTTGTTCGGCGCCGGCAGGCTTGTCCCGGCATCGCCTTTTGATGTTACATGGCGCATATTCGATCTCATGTGTTATCAACCGAGCATCACGATGCGCCTCTGCTGGCAAGTCTTCGCCATTGTCATTATTTTCCTTGCCACTCCGTCAATTGCCGGGCCGTCCTACGGCCGCGGACTGCTGCAGCATATCCAGGATTTCAACCCGGAGACATTTACGCGGCCCGTCATCCTTGTTTCGAATGAGACGAAACCACAGGAACCGGACATCGATATATTCGCGTTAATTTCAGGCAAGTGCAGCACGCTCAAGATCGCGGGACGCGATTTCACCTGCAGAGGAGTTGCATACTTCCATAGCGAACAAGGCCGGGCAAATTTTACGGTTAACCTCAACGACCCGGCTGACACCAGCCACGTCGTCTCGTTCTCGGGCGAAAATGCCCGGCGGGACCAGAACAATCTATACGAACTTTCAATCGACCGGATGCTGCTGAACTCCAAGGACAGGCCAAAGGTCGATGGCCTGCCAGTGCCGTTCGTCGAATTATCGGCGGGAACATGCAAGCAGCTTGGAAACATCGCGGTGGGAGTGGTTTCCACTATCTCCTGTGCCGCGATGGATAAGAATGGCAAGAAATATGAACTGCAGTTCGAATCCGATGGCTCGCCAATTACGGTGCGCAGGCTCAGGCAATCGGCACTGGTACCGGAAAAGCGCCGTGCCAAGCAAATCGGGCAACTCGAATGCCGTCACAGGGCCGATGTCGCGAAGGTCTTGCCCAGGGACCGGACCGCCTACATTATTGGATGCCTGGCCGAGGATAGTCCAAAACCCGCGACGGACGCGCAGTAGTAAAGCGATAGTTCCGTGATTCCTTGAGTCCGCTTTTCCATCGATAACGGAACTCAGCGAAAGACCCGGGGCCAGTCCAGAAAATCCCGCCGCCGCACGTCAGCCCCCAGCCTCCGGACGAAGCACCGTATCAGCCCAAGGGCGTACTTTGACAGGAAAAACCGGCTTCGAGCACGCTTGCTCGGAGGTGGTTAAATCAGCGCACATTGGGAGTGCCCGGGCGGACCCGTGAGCGCGGGTCTTGGAAGATCAAACTAAAATTTGGAGGCGCTGGCTTGAAGCGACACGATATCAACCGTCAGCGCGAAATTGTTCGCCTCGCGAATGGGGACCCTGAGATGAAGCCTCGGAGGCGCAGACGCGCGGAAGGCATTTTCTGGGCGCGCACGCAACTTTTGCACGCGCCGCGCATGTCGCCCTTCGACATGGCGGTATTCGCCATGCCGGTCTCCTTCATCATCACCACCAAACGCAATCTTCTCAACTAAACCGGAATTTAGCTTTCCAAAATCCAATTTAGTGGTGCGGGACCATTTCAGACTTACGTTGGAAAGCATACCGCATCTGAGCTTCATGGTTCAGAGCGCGTTTTGCGAGCCCGGGAATATCGGGACTCCAATCCGAGTCTTGTTATTAGCGGATCCGTGCAGATGGCTGACGGTCAGCTGCGCGGGGACATACGCTCGCATGCATCAAGTGGCCGTGAGGCCCGCAAACAAGGAACCAGACGATGATGACGAAATCATTTGTGGCGGCGCTGTTGATCGTGCCGTCCCTCGCAATGTCGGCTCAGGCGCGAACCGGCGAAAGCACGGCGCAACCGCAGGGCTACGAGACGGGCCGCGAGGTCGCGGCGCCGCCCTGGAGCGCCGCGTGCATGACCGACCACGGTCCAAGCCAATGCGACGAGCCGATGTGGGTCTACGGCAGCCCCCAAGCGCTTGCGCGGTACAAGAAAGCGTTCTGATTTTGATTGGCGTGGGAACGTGACATGTCGAAAATTCAGGTACTGGTCTGCTTCAACCCTCAGTGGCCTGATTTGAATTTCGCAGTGGCCTGTTGCGACGGTGCAGCCCGCGCATCAGATAAGAACGGGGTTGGTCGATTGGAGCAAATGCGATGCGTGCTGTTTTAGCTTTAGGCCTTTTGATCGCCCTCTGTGCTTCTGCCGAGGCCGCAAGGGTGCATCACTCCAAACCGCGAAGTGTCATCGTTGGTCCCAGCCAAGGTGTGGGCCCACGCTTTGTTCGTCCCAGCCAAAGTGTGGACCCACGCTTTCCACCGGTCCTCCAAGACCAGACCCCTGGCTATAACGATCCCTCCAAATTTGGCGGCGCCTGATCTGCGGCGACCTGAAAGGATCAGGTGTTCCGTACCCGTTGGTACTGGCCCCTTTCCATCCATTATCAAGTGAATGGTCCCTTTTGATTTTTACGAGTGGTCCCTTTTGGTTTCTCGATCACTACGGTGCTGGCCTGTCGGCCAGTACCAAAATTTGGCGAGTCGGAGTTATTCGGACAGCTACTCACTGCTACAAAGCTGGGCGTCCGTTGCGAACGGCCCGTTCCAGGAACGCCTCCAGAGCCGCAATACATGTGCGATCGCGATAGACGCGATGCTTCCTGTTCGCAATCTCCGCAGACAATTCAGCTCGTTTTGCGCTGGTGCGGCCGAGAAGCCCGGCGATTGAAACGTACTCGTCAATCGTCCGCGCGGTCGTCTCGCCGATGTCAATCATATCGAGGATAGCGGCCGTGTGCCGGCCGCGCATCATCTCTCCGGCGAAGGTCACGATGGGAAGGTTGTGAACCAGGCTCTCCAGGATCGAGTTGCATCCTGACCAGCCGATGCTGTCCAGCACGACGTCGCACTGGCCGATGGCAGCAACGAAACGATCCGGCGCAAGTCTCGGCAGGAAGACGCAATGATCTCCGGCGTTGAGACCGACCGCCTCGAATGCGCGCTCGAGCCGGGCTCGAAACATCTCGGTGACGGCCCGGCCGCCTCCGAATTCAATGAACGTAAACTGACAGTCGGGCACCTCGACCGCGATGCGTGCGAACACGGCGTCGAATTGCGGCAGATATTTTGGCAAGGACTGACAGCACCAATAGACCACGGCGCTTGCGCGCAGCCCCAGCTGCGCGCGGTCGATCCCGGTACCCGGAACTTCGGCGGGTTCGTAATAGATCGAAAGATTTGGCAGCCGAACCAGCTGTTCGGAATAGTGGTCCGCAGCGTCCGCGGGCTCCATGAGGTCGCTGCTGATGAAGTAATCGATGGTCGGAAATCCGCTGGTGAGCGGGTGTCCCCAGGAGCAGCACTGAACGGCTGCGAGCCGTTGGGCCGCCAATTGCGCCGACACCTTGTCCATGCCGATTTCGGGATAAATCAGAACGTGGGGCGCATCGTCCAGTATCGTGCGCCGCCAGGCATCGAGCGAGCGCGGGCCCTGTACGAAATGATCGCACGAGGCCGCCGCCGCCTCGGTTTCGCCGTCCCGTTCGCTGCTCGTGTAATAGCCGGAGACATGAAATCGATCCCGGTCCAGGTTTTGCAGCCATCCCTTGACCGGGATCTTCCAGTTCGAGTGCTGCCTGAAGAAGCCGCTGACGATACCCAATCTGATCGGCTGGTGCGGACCCGGAGGATTTGGCAGGGCGGGCGTCGAATATCGCGCAGCGATGATTTTGCAGACCAGCGAACCGTACAAGGATTGAAGCTCGCGGTCGTTGTAGCCTTGATAAGGCAGATAAAACGGCTGATGGGAGCCGATCACGTCGGCGAGCGCGGCAGGCGCGTGCGCGCCTTCCACGCCCGCGCACAGCCTGGCCAGCCGGCCCGCATAGGCGCCGCGCCGCTCGGCGATTTCGGATGCGTCCTGGTAAAGTGCCGGAAGTTCTGCCATGCACAGGGCCAGCTCGGCTTCGAGGAAATCCGGCTTGAGCGCGAACGCGCGGGCGAAATGGGCTCTCGCTTCGGCAATCCTCGTCTCGCCGCGCAGCGCTACGCCGCAATTGTAATGGGACATGAAGGAATTCGGATCGATCCTGAGAGCGGTCTCGTACTGCGCGATCGCATCGCTGTGGCGGCCAAGGTTGCGCAGAATATTGCCGAGGTTGTTGCGCGCGCCGGCACCGTCCGGACGCAGCGTGACCGCGCGTTCGGCATGAGCGAGCGCTTCAGGCAGGCGATCCATGTCCTGAAGCAAGGAGGCAAGATGGATGTGAGCATCGACGAAATCGGAGCGCAGCGAGATGGCGCGACGATAATGCGTCTCGGCGTCCGGCTTTCGGCCGGCCAGTTCCAGCACCGAGGCGAGATTAAAATGCCCAACAGGAGAATCCGGCGCGCGCTTCAGGACCAGTTCAAACTGCGCCACCGCTTCGTCGGGGCGCCCCAGCGACCGCAATCCGCGTCCGAGATTGTTGCGGGCCTCGTCATAGCCGGGATTGAGCGCCACGGCCCTTTCAAAGCAGGATAGTGCATCGGCAAATAATCCGTTGGCGGCGAGGATCACGCCCCTGTCGTTGTGTGCTTCGGCGAAATTCGGATCGAGCATCACGGCCCGCCCGACAAGCGAGGCGGCATCGGAGCGCTTCAACTGATGCGCGACCACGCCGAGCAGGTGGAACGCCCGCGCGTTTTTCGGATCGGTCTCGCAGACCTGCCGGTAAAGGCGCTCAGCCTCGGTCAGACGACCGGCGCGATGATGAGCCATCGCAGCTGCGAGCGTCTGTTCGGAACGGCCCCCGGCATTCATGGCGATATCTCGAAAACGAAAGCTCCTGGTCTCACATCAATAGCAAGACCGATAGCGTCCGAGACCCAAATCCACCTCGCAGGGGCTTCCGTAGACCCAGACCGGCTGATCGCAAGGCAGCGCGCGCGTCGCCCGAAACGGCGTATTGCATGCAATGTTCGAGGCGGGATGCGTAACCAGCCGGCCGCCGCCATATGGTGCCGGTGGAACAACATCATCGCGGACAATGTACGCGTGGTGATGATGCTTTCGGGCCTTCCGGGTATCGGCCAGTCCATTGCCGGTGCCGAGCGCAAGAATAGCCGCGAGTGTGACGATGGTTCGCATCAGCATGATCTCTGTCCCTCACATTTCAAGTGCTTTCGATCGAGAATGCGACCGGCTTCTTTTGGGAAAGCCAAGTCTGCCACATCCGCACGTAGGCCGCTTCGATATTTCCGGTCAATTTCGGCAGATCGAATAAGGCACTGGTGTCGCGCTTTTCCTGCAGTTTTTGCCGCAACGCGACCAAGCGTTGGGGATCGCGCGCCAAAGCCAGAGCCGTCTGTTGATACGCTTCAAGCGATTCCGTCACTAATTCCGGCATGCCCATCGCCATCAGAAGGCTGCCGGCGACACGGCCGGCAAAGGTGTCTCCACTGCAGGTCAGCACCGGCAGCCCGGCCCACAGCGCGTCGCTGGCTGTGGTGTGGGCGTTGCAGGGCAGTGTGTCGAGAAACAGGTCGGCGTGCTGGTGGCGCCCGAGATGTTCGGCCGGTGGCACAACCGGAGCAAAGATCAGCCGGGCTGGGTCCACACCGCGTTTCCCGGCTTCCGAACGCAGATTGCCTTTGACCAGCCCGTTGGTCTCGAGCAGCCACAACACGCTGCCGGGAGCCGATCGGAGCAGACGCATCCAGATATCGAAGAATACCGGCGAGATCTTGTAACTGTTGTTGAAACTGCAAAGCACCAGCCCCTCGGGTGGCAATCCATGATCCGGTCGCGACGTGCGTGCGCTTGCCACCTCGCGCCTCCGGTCGTTCACCTGATAGCTGCCGGGAAGGTGAACAAGTTTTTCCGAAAAGAAAGGCTGCTGGCCAGCCGGCACCACGAACGGATCGACGATGATGTAGTCGATGAAATCCGCTCCCATGGTCGCGGGATATCCGAGATAGCTCACCTGCACCGGCGCCGGGCGATGGGCTGATATCGCTGGCCGGGCGTGATGGGTATAGCCCTTGAGATCAACCAGGATATCGACCTTGTCGGCGTGGATCGTCCGCGCCGCCTCGCGGTGTGACAGCGCGCCTATATCGGCGAAACGGTCGAACGCGCGATCAAGCCGCGCGCGCATCGGGCTTTTATCGTCGGGACCGTAGGAATAGGCGAAGACCTCGAAGCGGTCACGATCGTGGCACTCGAACAATTCCGCCATCAGGTGCGCGGTGGAATGCTGATGAAAATCTCCGGACAAATAGCCAAGGCGAATGCGATCGCTGCCAACGGAAACCTGATGCTCAAAGACCGTCTCCGGCGGCGGCCTGATCGGCCCGATCCAGTGACGGGCACAGATCAATTGATCGGATGCGGATGCCGGTGTCGAAAGCAGGTAAAACGGCGGAACACGAACTCCGGCCCGCACCATGTCGAGAAGCTTCTCCTGGTCGGCTTGCCGACCGTCCCACGCGCACGCCTGCGCGCGATGATAGACGAGCTGGCTGAACGCCTCCGTGTAATCGGGCCGAAGTCGCAATGCACTGCGATAGGCGGTGATCGCTTCGGATAGGTGACCGAGCTCGCGCCGGGCGTTTCCCAGATTGTAAAATGCCTCGGGAAAATCGGGCATGTGGATCAGCGCCTGCTCAAACGCCGCACGCGCTTGCTCAGGACGCTCTTGCGCCAGGCACGCTGCGCCCATGTTGTTGTAGGCATCGGCACGATCCGGCATCAGTTCAAGTAACCGGCGGTAAAGATCGACCGCCTCGCTCGCGCGTCCGAGCTCCTGGAGGACAATGCCGGCATTGTTGATCGCGTCGGCGTAATCCGGCCGAAGCTCGATGGCACGGCCATACGCCGCCAGCGCTTGTTCCCCTTTGGCCTGCTGCTGCAGCACCGTCGCGCGATTGTAAAATGCCTCCGTGTAGTCCGGCTTCAGGTTGATGGCATTTTCAAAAGCCGCCAGGGCCGCGTCGAGAAAGCCCTGGTCCTTCAGGACGGCTCCCAGATTATTGTGGACGACGGCAATCCCGGGATGGAGTGAGATAACCCGTCGATATGCGACCTCGGCGGCATCGAATTCCTGCTTCTGATGCAGCACAACGCCGAGATTGAAATGGGCTTCCGCGTACCCAGGCCTCAACGCTATCGCCTCGCCATAGGCTGCTGCCGCCTCGTCGAGCCTGCCTTGCATCTGAAGCAGCACACCGAAATTGTTGTGAGCTTCGGCGTAGTCACGTCTCACCGCAATGGCGGACCGATACGAGCCCATCGCCTCTTCGAATTTGCCTTGCTGCTTGAGGGTATTGCCGAGAGCCAAAAAGGCTTCGGCGTAACTGGGATTTAGCTTTATGGCGTGGCGGTGGGCGGCGATCGCATCATCCAGCCTGGCCTGCTGCTGCAGCACTGACCCGAGATTGTTGTAGCCTGCCGGATCATTCGGCCTCAGTTTGATCCCTTGACGAAACAGCCGTTCGGCAGCGGCGAGATCGCCTTCCTGAGCCGCGATGATTGCGAGGTTACCATGGGCAGCCGCATTGGCGGGATCAATGCTCAGGACCGAAGCATAAAGGCGCTTCGCATCCGCAATCGAGCCCCTGCGATGCGCTGCCAGCGCATCTTCCAGCAGCTGTTCCGGTGTCGAATGTCCCACAGCGTCGTTCGTTCTCAGGCGGAAACCGCATTCAATAGGGCTGCCGGTAGTTCGTGTATTGGATATCGAAACTCGTTGCTCCATAAAGCTTCACATAGATCATTGGACCGGCAAGCTTAACTTCGTCTATCGAGCGCGGCCCCTTGAACAAGGTCCCGTCTCTCTCATGGCCGGCTGCATAGATCACGGCCTGTCCCGTCGGCGGCGTAAGCGTTACGATCATGGTCACCGCGGTTGCCGATTCAGGAATGTATTTCGACACGTTGACCTCGATCGGTACCGGCTCGACTGGCGCATCGGGCGGGACTTCGGCCTGCGCAATTTGCACAAAGGCTGGCGGCGGTTGCATATCCATTGTCGGGTTCCCTGTGACACTTGCACTGTCAGGTTCTATGCTGGCGCGGTGCTGGTAAAATCAATTTTTCAGGGCGTTCTACAGCAGCCATTCGACAATTGATGGCGGTTGGTCTCTGCGCAGCGAAAACGAACGTTTAAGACGAAAAAGGGGGACTTGTGACCAAGTCCCCCCTTCATCACCTCTTCGTTAGCGCTCAGAAGTTGAACGTCATCCCTGTGGTCGCAGCTCTGATTGTCGCGCCGCCGATCGTGTCGTTGGCCGCATCGCGAGAGCAGACCTGGTAGCCATGGCCGCTGGCACCAAGACAGTAATGCGCGCCCGGGCCTTGATTGATCTGCGAGCCCACAATGTACCAACTGGCCCAGTCGTTGAAGTAGTAACGGGCGCCGATCGCATACTGGCTGGCATCATTTGAGAACAGGTTTGCTTGCAACGTTGCCATCGGCGCAAGCACCGGATCGTTGACGCTCAACATGGCCGGGTTGCCCGGACTCTTGAAGGCGTGGGCATAAGACCCACTCAAGGCCCACTTGCCAATGAACTGCGTGGCGCTGGCGAATACCGCATCACGTGAGCGCTCATTGAACGGTTGTTCGGCTGGGGTTACTTCGCGCCGAATCCACTCGTAGAAGGCGTTTAGCTGAACGTTGCCCAAGCCGTCATTGAAGCGATAGCCTCCGCCAACCTTCGCGGCCCATTCGTTATGAACGCCCGTGAAGACCTGAGAACCGTCGGCCAGGAAGATCGGGGCAATCTGCCCTGGTTCACTCCCGTCGTCGCCGCGTCGATTGACCCCCTCATGCAGTTCATAGGCGGCGAGCGCCGTAAACGGACCGTTCTTGTAGGTCAAAGCAGCACTATAGGCGTTGCCGAACGAACCGTCGGTGCAACCGTTACCGCCGATGTTGCCGGCAACCGCGCCGCCGGTTCCGGGGAAGTTGCTGCCGCTGCCGCGGGCCGCCGCGCCGTTACATTGAAATGCGTCGCCGTAGGAATAGTCGCTGTTATCCTTGGCATAATTCTGACCCGGCGAGATCAACGCGCTGAACTGGAAGCCGTTGAAGAGCGGCGATTCGTACCAGACCGCGTGGTCCATGCGCCAATCGAACTCGGCCCGGTTGTCTCCGCCGGTATTGCCCATGATCGAATTATAATCTCCGAGCGTTCGCGTGAACGGATCCATCGCGGCTGTGCTTTTCTTGTACGGCGTGTCGGACTTGCCGGCTTTGATGGCGCCCCACGGCCCTTCCATCCCTAAAAAGCTGTCGCGCGTCCCAAATGCTGCTTTTTCGGTTGGGGCTGACGCTATATCGACCTGAGATTCCAACTGGGCCACCACCGCCATGCCGTCCCAGCCATACGGTGCGAGGTTATGCCTGACACGAATACCGAAACTCGAAATGTTGCTGGCGACTCCGAATTTTGTGCCCTGATCGAAAACTGATGGATTAAAGACGTCCCCGGATACATCGATGGATCCGTAGAGCGTGACCGTCGTGTTATCGATCAACGGTCCCAGAGGGCCCGCTTTGACTGGAATGCCGCCAATTGTTCGAACAGGCGGTGGCGGCGCCGGCGAAGTCGCGACAGAGGCGTGCAGAACCGGATTGCCCTTGAATTTACCTGGATCAGTAGCGACCGGCGCGGCGGCGACAGCTGCCACCGGCCTCGCCGCAGACAAGCTGCGGACTTTCTGCCGCAGTTCGGCGTTCTCTTTTTCGATCTTGTCGAGCCGCGCCATGACGTCATCGAGCGTTGCAGATCGCGCCGCGCCGCTGAACGAGACCAGGCAAAGAGCAGCACAAGCTGTCCCCGAAAGAAAACTATTCCTCATGACGTTATCCCCGCGTTCGAACCCGATTCAACTCCCGAGCGAAGGGAGCGTAATGTATACCAAATGCCAATTGGAAGGGTTCGCGCACTGGTTAACGAAATATTCGAAGTTTGTCGCAAAAATGGTACAGTGATACTATTGCAATGCAGCAATTTGTCGCACCGCTGCGGTTTATCGTCGCAGCTCCAGACGGCGCAGCCCAGTTTGTGTGAGTTCGCTTGGCCTTAGTGGATCCCTAGCATCTGGCCGGGTTTAGGGCGACGACGTTGCACAATTTATAATTGTGCACCTTGGGCGGCCGCCCGCCGTCACCAAGACCTGCTGCACCGGGTCAGTCCGCCCATGGCTTTTCGCCGCGCCCGATGCGTTCGGCAATCTCGGCCTGAAATGCCGGCGGTCCGAAAGCAAACCAGTCTTGTTCGACTTGATAGATCAGCAACCGCTTATTTTCCGAACTGAACTTCATCAGCCAGTCCAGGGCTTTTCTCTTGGGACGGTCCCCGGCCGCGACCACCACGTCGACCGGCAGGCCGTGCCAGATGAAATTGGCCGCCAGCATGATCATGTCGGATTTGTCCGGACGCATCCATTCAGGCAACGGACTTGAGGGCGTGAGCCATCCGCAAATGAATTCGCGGCACGGATGCTGCGGACGTTCGCTGTAGATTGAACACTGATGCTCGACGCTGAACGGACACGGCTTGCCTGGCCGAATCCGATGTCCACGCACTTCGATCTGCAGCCAGCCATCGCAGCATGCCGTACAGCTTCCGCAGCTTCTCTCGTGGTGAGGTTTCATCGCGGCGGCCAACCATCTGTCAGAATATTCGACTGCGCCCAGACATAGCACATCTCGGGATTACCGGATGGCCCACGCAGCACCCATTCCGCGGCAATCATGGAATCGGCAAGGGTCTGCTTTGCGCCGATGATGCATGATTGCAGTTCTGATCCGCTTCCGATGTGGACTGGTTTTCCCCGTGGGATGCCTTACGCTAGCCTTCAATCCGGCCTGGTGGTGGCAGATCACGCCGGCAAAAAACAATCATGGAGGAAATCGTCATGACCACACGCCGTGATTTTCTGAAGGCAGGCACCGCTGCGGCTGCCACCGGCATTGTCTTCTGCAGCTGCGGCCTGCTGCAAAGTGCGCACGCCCAGCAGCCGGCACGCCAAAAACTACCGGTCATGGTCGGCGGGAAACGGGTCAAGACCATCGACGTGCACGCCCATTGCCACTTCCGCGAGGCCGGCGCCTTGCTCGGCACGGATGCCGCCACAGTGCAGCTTCCGCCGGTCAACGGCGCGGCCGAGGCCTTCATCGAGATCGACAAGCGGCTCGCCGCCATGGACGCGCAGGCCGTCGACCTCGAGGTGCTGTCGATCAATCCGTTCTGGTACGGCCGCGAGCGCGATCTCGCCGCCCAGATCGTCAAGATCCAGAACGAAAAGCTGGCCGAACTCTGCGCCTCAAAGCCCGACCGGTTCGCGGCCTTCGCTTCCCTCACCCTGCAGGCGCCGGATCTCGCCGTGCAGGAACTCGAGACCGCGGTGAAGAAGCAGGGGTTGAAGGGGGCCGCGATCGGCGGCGTGGTGAACGGCGTGGAATTCTCCGACCCGAAATTCCATCCGGTGTGGGCCAAGGCGGAGGAACTCGGCGTACCCTTGTTCATCCATCCGCAGGGCGTGGCCGAACTCAGCAAGCGGCTCTCCGGCAACGGCTGGCTCGGCAACACCATCGGCAATCCGCTGGAGACGACGATTGCGCTCTCGCACCTTATTTTCGAGGGGACGCTTGATCGCTTTGCCGGGCTGAAAGTGATCGCCGCGCACGGCGGCGGCTTCCTGCCTTCCTATGCCGATCGTTCCGATCATGCCTGCATGGTTGGCCCCAAGGGCTGCAATCCCGACGTGAAGCTTTCAAAAGCGCCGACGGAATATCTCAAGCAGATCTATTTCGATTCGCTGATTTTCTCACCCGAGGCGATCCGCCATTTGGTGGCCCAGGTCGGAGCCCGTCAGATCGTGCTGGGCAGCGACTATCCCTATCCCTGGCAGCTGCAACCCGTCGACCATATTTTCGCCTCCGCTTCGCTCAGCGACGACGACAAGGCCGACATCCTTGGCCGCACCGCGGCAAAGCTGCTGAATTTCACCGCGTAGCGCTGCGAGATAGCGACTTTGACCTTGATGGTGTGGGTGACGTCCCGCTCCAGGACGGCCACGTGATATCGGTTGGCGCTAATCTCTATTGCGGATATCAAATCGGCGGCTTTCTCGGCGATCATAAGGGTTGCGGCATTGGTGTTGGCCGACGGCATCGTTGGCATGATGGAGGGTAAGTGCTGTCTTTGAGTTTTGCCACCGATGTCCGTTAAGTGCCAAAGGGCGATACTGTCGCCCGCTTGAATGAAAGAGGCCGCCAACTGAGGCGGCCTCGCGTCCATTTTCAACTGATGTTGTTTTTGGCTTTGCAGGCCCTGTATTTGGCCAGGGCTTCGGGAGAGCCTTCGTTCCATGAACCGTCCGCATGGATAGGAATCCCAGCCGATACTGCACATCGCTTGGCGATATCATGACGTGCTTTGCCGGTCTTGTTGCCCTTGGAATCAACGAATTGAGCAGAGGCAAGCGAAGGCGCCAACAGGATTGCGGCCGCCAGAATTGCAAACGACGATTTGGTCCTTTCACCCTCGAAAGTTGCCGACTAGAATGCTACCGTGCCTGCGTTGGTAGCAGATCACGGTTCCACCTCAAAAAATAGGCCACTGCGAAATTCAAAACCGGCCACCAGCGAACAGAACGAACAGGAGACGGAGCATGGGTGCTATTCTGGCTATTGCGATGGCGTTCCTGTTAGCCGCACCCGCCGTTGCGCTTGCAGACCAGAAGAAGAGTTCTTCCGGGAAGGACACTCCGACCGAGAACGTTGGTATGAACTTCGGGAAGGTAGAAAACACCTACCAGACCAACAAGCCTGCGCCCAAGTTAGGCGTAAACGGCGGAAGTGCGCCCAAGGGCGGCACGCGGCACTAACTCAGACCAATTTGCCCACCGCCGCCCGCGAGATCGGGGCTGACATCGGCGCCTCTTGTCGGCGAGGCCAGACCGGCGCGGTGGGCGCTTGGCGGGGTTCAAGTAGTGCATGGCGGTGAGGACCATGGCCCCAGTCTCGGTGGTCCTGCCGGACCCCACCAGGCATAAAATAGGATGCCGACACGAGCGCACCCTGCTACTCGATCACCTCGTCAGCGCGCGACAGCAACGCCGGGGGCACAACGAGACCGATGGCCTTCGCCGTCTTGAGGTTGATGACGAGTTCGAACCTGGTCGGCTGCTCGACTGGCAAATCGCCCGGCTTTGATCCTTTGTGAATCTTGTCGGCCACAAATGCGGCCCGACGAAACAGCTCGTAGTAGTTCGTCGCATAGGAAACGAGGCCGCCCGCCGTTACCTGCTCGCGATAGGTGTAGATCGACGGGATTTTAGCCTGCATCAGAAATTCAGTGAGTCTGGTTTGCTGGCTTGCCAGGAACGGATCGGCGACCACGAGAATTGCGCTGGGACCAATGCGGGTCAGGCTGAGAAATGCATCATCCAGTTCGCGCTCGTGTCTGATCTCGACGACGTCAAGCTTGATAAGCAGGACAGCCGCCGCCCGTCGCGCCTGCTCCACAGCGACCGCACAGTACGGATTGCTCGGATTCGAAAGCACGACAACTCGCGAAACATGGGGGATCAACTCGTTGACCAATTCAAGCCGCTTGCCCTCCAGCTCGGCGGCTTGCGTCGAGAACCCGGTAACGTTGCCTTGCCGCTGGGCGAGACCGGGGACCAGGCCCACAGCGACGGGATCTCCGCTGGTCATGATGATGGGGATGGTAGCAGTCGCATCCTTGGCGGCAAGGCTGGCGGGTGTGCCCCACGTCACGATTACATCAACAGGCAACCCCACTAGCTCGGCTGCGAAGCTGGGGTATTTGGCCGTCTCCCCTTCCACGTATCGGTTCACAAGTTCGAGGTTCTGACCTTCGACGTACCCGAGTGATCTTAACCCGTCTCGTAAGCCGTCTAGCGGGGGCCATTTCTCGTTCGCGAGAACACCGACGCGCAAAGTCTTGCCTCGCTGCGCCTGCGCGGCAAGCGGCCAGCTTGCCAGGGCGCCGAAAAGCCTGATGAAGTAGCGCCGATGCATGTGCCCTCTGAGAACAAACCTTGCCGCTATATCTAGCTTAGCACTTTGTGCGGTGCGGCGAGTGTGAAATGCCAATAGTCGGCTTCTGACCGAATTACCGGTCGGGCGGGGAGGCCAATGAGAGCAGCCGCGAGGCCCCGCCTCGGCATGGCTGAGTGCCTGACGGACCGCACAACCCAAGGCAATTTGCGTCCTTACTTCTCCAAGCCGAAGGGATCGTCGACCGAATGGGCCGGCTGGGTGAACCAGCGGGCGCCGGTTTCGGTGATGACCATGTGGTCCTCCAGGCGCACGCCGAATTCGCCATAAATGCAAATGGTCGGCTCGTTCGAGAAGGTCATGCCGGGCCTCAGCACGGTCTTGTCGCCCTTCACGAGATAGGGCCATTCGTGCACGTCCAGGCCGATGCCGTGGCCGGTGCGGTGCGGGAGGCCGGGTGTCGCATAGCCGGGGCCGAAGCCGGCGCCATTAATGACGCCGCGGGCGGCGATGTCGATATCCTCGCAACGGTTGCCGGGTTTGGCGGCAGCGAAGCCCGCGGCCTGCGCCGCTTTCTCCAGGTTCCAGACGTCGCGCTGACGCCTGGTCGGTTCGCCGAAGACGTAGGAGCGTGTGATGTCGGAGAGATAGCCATCGACCGGCGCGCCGGTGTCGATCAGGATCATGTCGCCGTCCTTGAGCGTCTGCGGATAGGGTACGCCATGCGGATACGCCGTCGCCTCGCCGAACAGCACCGCGTTGAAAGGTGGATCGCCTTCCGAGCCGAGCTTGCGGTGCGCGGCGGTGATAAATGCCTGCACTTCGGTGGTGGTGATGCCTTCGCGCATGATGCGAGCGGCGGCCTTGTGGACTTCGAGCGTGATGTTTTTGGCCGTCTGCATCAGCGCGAGCTCTTGCTCGGACTTGATCATGCGGCAACCGGCGGTTACGTCGATGGAGTTGATAAAGGTGTAGGCGTTGCCGGCGCGGCGCAGTCCGTCAAAGGTGAAAAACGGCGTTGCCTCATCGACGGCTATCGTGCCGCTGGGATAGCCGAGTGCGCGTACGGTCTCGGTTGCGGTTGCGGTCGGATCCTCGTCCTCCTCCCAGACCGCGATCTTGTCGCCAAACGAGATCATGGTCTTGAGTTTCTCGACCTCGAAGGCCGGCGAGATATAGACGATCGCGCCGTTGGCCGGCAGAACCGCGCTGTGCATGCGCTCGGTGCGGCGGAACTTCAATCCGGTAAAATAGGTCATGCTCGAGGAGACATCGAGATAGAGCGCGTCGATGCCCTTCTCGCGCATGATCGCCTGGGCGCGGGCGATGCGCTGCAGGCGCTCATCGACGCCGATCGGCGGCACATCGCCGCGCATGTTCTTGATGATGGCGAGTTCCGCCTCCGCGGTCGAACCGCCGACACCGACCGTCATGGAAAGCCCCTTTCAATCGTCACCGCCGAAACCGGCGCTGTACCAGGATATTTGCCGTCGCCGTCAGCCCCAGGGTTGCGGTCATCAGGACGAACGCGACGGAAGCGCCGAACGGCCAGTTGTTGAGCTGAAACTGTCCGTAGACCAGGGGCCCCATCATCTTGAACTTGGGGCCGCCGAGCAGGACGGGTGTCGCATAAGCGTTCATGCCGAGGATGAAGGTCAGGATGGTCCCGGCGAGGATACCAGGCAGCGACAGCGGCAGCAGCACGCGACGAAACATCGTCATCGGCCCGGCGCCGAGACTGAAGGCGGCCTCCTCGACATTGCGGTTGATGCCTTCGATCACGCTCTGCAACGTCAGCACCATGTAGGGCAGATTGACGGCAATAATGCCGGCAACGACGGCGCCCTCGGTATACATGATCTGCAGTGGCTGGTTGATCGCGCCGAACTGCATCAAGGTCACATTGAGAAAGCCCTTGGAGCCGAACAGGACCATCCACCCGGCGGCGCGCACCGCGTTGCCGACGAACAGCGGCAGCACCACCAGCATGATCAGCACATTCTTGAACCTGGACGGGGTGCGCGCCAGCACGTAGGCAAGCGGTAAACCCATCACCAGGCAGGCGACGGTGCAAAGCGCGGCCACACGCAACGTCGTCCACAGCACGCCGGTGTAGTAGGGATCGGCGAAGAATTTGACGTAGTTGTCCAGCGTGAACGTCTCCACCATCATGCGCCGCGGTTCGAAACTGTTGAAGCTGTAGCGCAACAGGATCGCCAGCGGCACCAGCAGGCCAACGGCCACGTACACCGTCGCCGGCCCGACCAGCGTCGTGGCCGAGAGCAGTGACGCAGGCGCTTCGTCTGACTGGAACTGCGTTCGACCGGTCGCGGCCATCGGTTGCCCGATCAGCTCTTGAGCACCTTGTCCCACCATTCCTTGAACTCGACGTCATTCTTGTTCATGTAGTCGTAGTCGAGATCGACGAGTTTCTTGATCTCGTCGGGGGTGAAGCCGATGCGTTTGTTGAGATCGGGCGCGACCGCGGCGTTGGTGACGGTGGGATTGTAGCCCATGTCGACCGCAAACGCTTCTTGCGCGCTCTTGTCCAGCATGGCGTCCAGATAGGCGTATCCGCCGTCCTTGTTGGGCGCGTTCTTCGGGATGACGAAGCCCGAGATGTAGGCGAGGGTGCCTTCGGTAGGGGCAATAGCGGCTACGGGAATGCCCGCGTTCTGCCATTGCACGACGCGCGCTTTCCACATGACGCCGATGCCGAATTCCTCCGCCTTCAGGCCCTGAGCGAACGCCTCGTTGGTCGGATAGATGCGCATGCCGGCATTCTTGCATTCCAGCAGCAATTTCTTGCCGGGCTCGAGATCGTTGACCTTGCCGCCGGCGGCGAGCGCCGCGCAGACCATCGTGTATTGGTACTGGATGTCGATGATGCCGAGTTTGTTGCCGTGCCTGGGATCGAACACGTCCTTGTAACTGGCGGGCGCTGTCGTGAGCATCTTCGGATTGTAGACGCCGACCTTGCCCGAATAGATATGGCCGACGCCATAGGGATATTTCATCGACGGCAGCAGATTGCCGGCATTCCTGAGCTTGCCGTAGTCGATCGGCAAGACGGTGTCGGCGTCGTGCATCTGGAACATGTTGAGCGCGGAAAGACCCTGCACATCCGAGGTGCCGTGCGGCAGTCGCTTTTCGGCGAGCATTTTCGAGCGCCGTTCGGGATCGCCGGCCTGATCCTGCACCACCTCCCAGCCGTCCTTGATGAGCAGCGGTACCTCGATATTCTTGTTGAGCAGGCGGGCGTAGTCACCGCCCCAGGTGCCGACAACGATGCGGCCTTTCGCCTGCGCCGATGCCGTGCGCGGCAGGGTTGCGGTGCCGGCCAGGGCAGCCGCGCCGAGCAGGACTTCGCGGCGGGATTTCGATCTGGTCATGGTTGGTGCCTCCGGGACATTGGTTGGTTGGCAGGGATGTTACGATTGAAAGACGCGGCCTGTCGATTTGCTCCAGCCGATGTGGACCTGTTCTCCGATCACCGGCAGGGGCTGTTCCGGCCGGTTCTGGATCTGCACGATCACCCTTTCCTTTGGCGACAGGCGGACGTGCAGATCCACCTGCGATCCGAGATAGCTGATGAATTCCACCGCGCCGGGAAAGCTGTTGTCCATCGCCGACGCTGCTGGCGTCGTCAGCGCAAGACGTTCGGGGCGCAGCGCGAGGGAAGCGCTGCCGGTGCCGGTTGCTTCGCAGGCGACGACCAGGCCGCCGGCCGAGACGAAGCGCCCGGGACCATCCATGCGGCCATCGATGAACGTGGAGCGGCCGACGAAATCCGCGACGAATTTTTCCGAAGGGCGTTCGTAGAGATCCTGCTGCGACCCGATCTGGCGGATACGACCCTCGCTCATGACGACGAGGCGGTCCGCCATGGTCAAGGCCTCCTCCTGGTCATGTGTCACCATCACCGTCGTCAATCCGAGTTGGCGCTGCAATTCGCGGATTTCGACCCGCACATCCCCGCGCAATTTGGCGTCGAGGTTGGACAGCGGCTCATCGAGCAGCAGTACGTCGGGCCGGAAAACCAGGGCACGCGCCAGCGCCACGCGCTGCTGCTGGCCGCCTGACAATTGCCGCGGCAGCCGGTCGCTGAGATGATCGAGCCGCACCAGGCGCAATGCCTCCGTGATCTTCGGCGCCATCTGCGCCTTCGGCATCCTGCGCATCTCGAGGCCGAACGCGATGTTCTCGGCCACCGTCATGTGCGGGAACAGCGCATAGCTCTGGAACACCAGACCGGCGTTGCGCATCCACGGCGGCAACGCGGTAATGTCACGTTCGCCCAAATGCACACTGCCGGATGTCGGCTCGATGAAGCCGGCAACGATGCGCAAGGTTGTGGTCTTGCCACAGCCGGAGGGACCGAGCAGGACGAGGAACTCGCCATCGGCAATGTCCAGTGAAATATCATCGACGGCCTTGAAGTCGCCATAGCACTTGGTGATCTCGGTCAACCGCAAGCGCGCCATCGTCAGACCACGCGGCCGATGTCGACGAAGCGATCGGTCAGCAGCATGGCCCCGCCGATGAACAGGATCTGCAGAACCGACACCGCCGCGATGGTCGGGTCGATCTTCCATTCGAGATATTGCAGGATCGCGATCGGCAGGGTGGTGCGGCCGGGACCGACGAGGAACAGGCTCATTTCCAGATTTCCGAACGAGGCGATGAAGCCGAACAGGGAGGCCGCGACAATGCCCGGCAAGATAGCCGGCAAGGTGATGCGCCGGAACGTGGTCAGGCGATTGGCGCCGAGGCTTTGCGCGGCCTCCTCGACGGCGCGGTCCATGCCGACGAGGCTGGCGGTGATGAGGCGCACCGTCCAGGGGATGGCTATCAGCACGTGACCGGCGACCAGGCCGCCGAGTGAACCGAGGATCGGCCAGCCGGTGGCGATCTCGGTTTCGACATGGAAGACATAGAGCGCGATGCCGAGCACGATGCCCGGCACGATCAGCGGCAGCAACAACAGGTTGTTCACCGCCTCACGTCCGATGAAGCGCCCCCGCACCAGGCAAACCGCGGCGGGAACGCCGATGGCCAGGCCGATCGATGTCGCGACCACAGCGACCTGCAGGCTGAGGAGAAATCCGGAGACGAACCTGTCGTTGCCGGGCACGGCGCGAAACCACTTCAGCGAATAGCCTTCCGGGGGGAACGACGGAATTTCCTGCGCGAAGAACGCCAGCCAGATCACGAAGAACATCGGCAGCAGGATATACGCGAGCGACACCCCGGCCGCCGCTCCGAGCGCCACGCGGCCGACAACACGCGACGAGGTCCATGCCGGTACGAGAGTCAAGATCGCCTCGCTACGAGCCCCTGCAATCAATTCAGCCGATTCTTGTGCAAGATACCGGCCTTCATGATCAGGGAGAGATGTTTGCCTTGATCGCCAAGCAGCGCAAGGTCTTTCAGCGGATTGCCGTCGACGACGATGGCGTCGGAAAAGGCGCCTGGCTGTAATGTGCCCAGCTTGCCCGGCATGCGCAGGACCTCGGCGCCGATCATGGTCGCCGAGCGGATGATCTCGATCGGCGAGACGACCTGCTGACGGATGGTGAACTCCTTCGACTGGTCCCAATGCAACTCGCCCAGCAGATCGCTGCCATAGGCGACCGGAATGCCGTGGCGCTTGCAGATCTCCAGCGACTTCAGCCCTCCCTGCAGCACGATTTCGTTCTTGGCGAGGCTTTCGTCGATCATGCCGAACTGCTTGGCCCGGTCTTTCATGGCGTAGTAGGTGACGAGATTGGCGACGAGGAACATGGCCTTCTCGGCCATCAGCTTTGCGGATGCATCATCGATAAGATTGCCGTGCTCGATAGTGCGAACGCCGAGGCGCGCGGCGCGGGTGATGGCTTCTGCGGAATAGGCATGGGCGCAGACGTATCGGCCGAAGGCGGTTGCCTCTTCCACCGCCGCACTGACTTCGCCATCCGAGAACTGCAGGCTGTCGAGCGGATCGTAGGGTGACGCGACGCCGCCGGACATCATGATCTTCACATGGTCGGCGCCCTGGCGCATCTGCTCGCGCGCGGATTTCCGGACTTCATCAACGCCATCAGCGATGGCGGATTTGAACTGCAGGCCGTTACAGCAGACGCATTCGCCGCCCCGGTTGGTTCGCCGGCGTGAATCCGAATGGCCGCCAGTGGGGCCGATCGACTGGCCGGCGATATAAAGCCGTGGACCGACGATATGCCCGGTTTCGATGGCTGTCTTGATGCCCCAGTCGGCCCCGCCGGTGTCACGCACGGTGGTGAAGCCGCGGTTGAGCATGGCGCGCAACCGCGTCGCCGCGCGCGCGGTGACCAGGGTCATCGGCAACATCTCCATGAAGCGGACATTGACCTCGCTGTGGATGGCGTGCACGTGGCAATCGATCAGTCCCGGCATCAAGGTGCGCTTGCCGCAGTCGATGACCGTCGCCTCGGACGCCTTGATCGGCCGCTCGCTGAGTTCCCTGACCGTATCGCCCTCGACAAGCAACTGATATCCGCCACGGAGCTCGCCGAACGAAGGTTCGAGCAATTCGAAATTCCTGAACAGGATTTGCTGGGACATCGGCGCGCTTGTCACTGCAGCCGGTTCTTGTGAAAGCGCCCGCCCTTCATGATCGCCGACAGGTGTTTGCCTTGCTCCTGAAACAGCTTCAGGTTCTTCAGCGGGTTGCCGTCGACGACCAGCAGATCGGCGAAGGCGCCCGGCTTCAGGCAGCCGATCTTGCCCTCCATGCGCACGACCTGGGCGCCGATCGTGGTGGCTGAACGGATGATCTCGGCCGGTGACACGACCTGGGCGCGGAGCGTGAACTCCTCCGACTGCGCCAGCTGCAACTGGCCGAGCAGATCGGTGCCGTATGCGACAGGGATGCCGTGACGCTTGCAGATTTCGAGTGACTTCAAGGCACCGTCGATGACCAGGTCGTTCTTGGCCAACATGTCCGAATTCATGCCGTATTCGGCGGCATGCTTCTTCATCTCGAAATAGGTGACGAGATTGGCGACCAGGAACATGCCCTTCTCGGCCATCAGCCTGGCGGACGCATCGTCGATGAGATTGCCGTGCTCGATGGTACGTACGCCGGCGTTCGCCGCGCGCGTGATGGCTTGCGGCGTATAGGCGTGAGCACAGACATAGCGGCCAAAGGCGTGCGCCTCCTGCACGGCCGCCTCCACCTCGCCCACCGAGAACTGCAGGCTGTCGAGCGGATCGTAGGGTGAGGCGACGCCGCCAGACATCATGATCTTGACCTGGTCGCAACCCTGGCGCATTTCCTCGCGCACCGCGCGGCGGACTTCGGAAACGCCATCCGCGATGCCCATGGAGAACGACAAAGCGTTGCAGCATTGACAGCGGACGCCAAAGTCGGTTCGGCGGCGGCTGTCGCTGTGTCCGCCGGTGGGACCGATCGCACGTCCGGCGATGAACAGGCGCGGCCCCGGCAACAACCCCTTGTCGGTCGCTTCCTTCAGGCCCCAGTCGGCGCCGCCGGTGTCGCGCACGCTGGTGAAGCCGCGGTCGAGCATCCCGCGCATCAGCGCGGCGGCGCGCGCGGTCATCAGCGTCAACGGCACGCTTTCGAGGTTACGGAGTGCGACCTCCGACAGCACGACGTGCACATGGCTGTCGATCAGGCCGGGCATCAGCGTGCGCCTGCCGCAGTCGATGACGCGGGTCTTTGCAAGCTTGATCGGCTTGGCCGAGACTTCCTTGATGGTGTCGCCTTCGACGATTAGTTCGTGGCCGCCGTGCAATTGCCCGGCCTCGGGATCGAGCAGCTCGAAATTTTTGAAATGGTAGACGTCCATGGCCTGATTCTCGATCGCCCGCGCCTCGATTGAAATGTCCTATGCTGATTTGCCGCCGTCAATGGGCAAGCTGCGTGCTAGCTTCGAGAGCGCTTACGACGAACGAGAACGGTACGCGCGACTTTATACCCCGGCGGCGAGTGCGCGCGTGCCCAGACAACACCCTGGCTTTGGCTGCGAGACCGGACCAGGATGCTTCATCCGTGCTTGGCGGCGGTGAGGTAACCGGCGGTGCCCCTGCCCTTGTGGGCAAGGTTTAGCGTTGATATCGCACAGTTGGTGCTACGTCGATCATGCCTAGATCGACAAGGGTACGGTGGAACCGGCGTTTTCGTTCCGAGGGCGATGCGAAGTAGGCTCCGCCGCAATGCTCAAGCAGGCTCGCTCGCGTAGCGAAGATCTCATCAAGCGGCAGACCAGCATGCTGCAAAACCACTGTCCCAAGAAAAGCAATATCCAGGTCTGAGCCGCGTCCACAAGGGATTCGATCAGAGAAGTCATTCAAGGTTTCTATGGCGTAGAACGTGCGAAACTGCCGCCTCGCGTCCAAGTCGAGCTTGAGTTTTCTCTCGATCCGCCGTGTCATTACGGGTTGATGATCTCCATAGTGCATAATGAGTGTGGGACGTTTGGGAAAACGGGAGGAAAGCTCGGATTTGAGTTTGTTCCAGGTCACGGCGGTCTCTACAAGCCGCGCGTAGTACTCGGCATAATATGGATCGGGAAGGCTCGCGGCAGCAAACGCACGCTCGCCTTCAAAGCGTCCAGGTGCAACCAGGTTTCGGTTGTGTGGGCCGTGATTGAAGTTGGTCAGCGCATATAAAAAGCGAGGTGAGGCATCGTCAGCAATGCCTTTCATATGAGCATTGAGTGCGGCGTCCAGAAAAAATGCTTCGGAATATGTCGTTTCGAATCGATTGACGTCGAAGGGCGGATGAAAATCGTCTGTGAAGAGGCGCTCGTCGATGCCTATTGAACGGTAAAACCTGTCGTAGTTGAGAAAGCTGCGACGGCAACTCGAAGTGAGCATTGTTCTATATCCAAGCGCAGAGAGTGTCTTTGGAAGACTGCTATGGAAGCGGCCGGCACCTCGCTTAAAAAGAAAATAGGCGTTTGAACCGAAGCTCGCGCTTGAAAGGCCAGTTAGCAGGCTAAATTCCGATTGCCACGATCCGCCGCCAAAAATATCCACGTTGAGGCTTCCATAGAGACCATCTTTGGGGGACAGAAACGATTCGACAACTGGCTCAACCGGGAGACCAAATATACGCGGATCGAAGATCGACTCGTGCTGGATAACGATAATGTCAGGATAGTCGGGGCTGCGCGCTGGTACGGCCGCCATCAGCGGCAGCGGGTCTTTGGCTATATCGCTCAGAGTCAGCCCGCCGAACTGCCGCCAGGAAAGTGGGTTGAGAAGGGAGGCGATGAAGCTCGAAAGAAAGCACCGGCGGAGAGCCGCATTTCGCTGGAAAGCAACTGGCCCGCCGCTCGCCCTGTATGCTGCCACCAAGCTAATACAAGCAATGCTGAAAAAGAGAACCTTGAATTCCAGGGAAACCGGCGGCCCGCGCACGTAGAGCAGGGTTGCGACTGCGGCCAGCATGAGTGCGATGCTTCCAGCGAGAACAGCCGTTAGTGCGAGCGGATACTGTGTTAACAAAAATGGAACTGTTCCCGCAAAAGCCAGCGGTAAATCTGTTGCAACGAGTTTGATCCCGCTGTGATTGTATTTGACTCTCGATGCTCCGAAAATTCCCACCGCCAGGATGGATGACAACAGTATCGCTCTTTCCAAATCAGTAACGACGAACAGCAGCACCGCGGTGCTAAAACATAGCGCGGCAACAGCCAATTTAAGGTGCTCAACGCTCCGTTCCGCAAACCAGAGAACGGCGAGGGCGGTCACAATTATCAGGGCTAATGACATATGGATAAGATGCCAGAGCAATGGATCGACGTCCACGATTGCGAAACGGTCAAAACAGGCAAAGACAGAATTGGCGTTTGCAAGATGTGCCGTCAGGTAACTAAGCTATCCAAATATGGCACCTGATCAACGAACGGCCGCTCTTGGCGCAAAGCGGACAGTCGCCGAAACGTCGACTTCTGCTAAGTGCCAGAGCCCATCTCACGGCGGGCCATCCCCCGTGAATGACCCCAAAGGCAAAGCATTTGGTGGTAGTATGTAGGTAAGGAACTGGGGAAACCGACCCCAATGGCCTCAGATCAGACCAAACGCAAGCTCGCCGCTATTCTCGCCGCCGATATTGCCGGCTATAGCCGGCTGATGGGTGCGGACGAAGAGGGCACGCTTTCCCGCCTCAAGCTGCTTCGCCGCGAGCTGATCGATCCAAAGAACAAGCAACATCGCGGCCGCATCGTGAAAACGACCGGTGATGGAATTCTAATTGAGTTTCCAAGCGTGGTGGATGCAGTTCGCTGCGCGATCGAGGTTCAGCAGGGCATGGTCGAACGCAATGCCGACTTGCCGCAGGAGAAACGAATTGAGTTTCGCGTCGGGGTTAACCTTGGGGACGTGATGATCGAAGGCCGCGACCTCTATGGCGATGGCGTGAACATCGCGGCACGACTTGAGGCGCTGGCCGAACCCGGCGGCATATGTATCTCACGTACAGTCCTCAATCACGCGCGCGACAAGGTGTCTTTCGACGTCGAGGACGCGGGCGAACAAACGCTGAAGAATATCGCCCGGCCTGTCCACGTTTACCGTATCATCGATCCCAGCCAGCGGCCCACGACGCGCAAACCTGAGGTTCCGGCGCTCGCGTTGCCCGACAAACCGTCCGTCGCCGTGCTGCCATTCACCAATATGAGCGGCGACCTCGAGCAAGAGTTCGTCTCCGACGGGGTCGCCGAGGATGTGATCACGGCACTGTCGCACTATCCCTCGCTGTTCGTCATCGCCCGGAACTCGTCCTTCACCTACAAGGGCCGAGCGGTCGATGTGAAACAGGTCGGACGCGAACTCGGCGTGCGCTATGTGCTCGAAGGTAGCATGCGCAAGGCGGGCAATCGGATCCGCGTCACTGCGCAATTGATAGAGGCGGGAACCAGCAACCATGTGTGGGCCGAGCGTTACGACCGCGATCTCGCCGATATTTTCGCGATGCAGGACGAACTCACCGAAGCGCTGACGACCGCCCTGGCCCCCGCCATTGCAGACGCCGAGCTGCGACGCGCCATGCGCAAGCCACCGGAGAGCCTTGATGCCTGGGCGGCCTATCAGCGCGGTCTGTGGCATCTGAGCAAAGCTACCCCAGACGACGATGCCACGGCAGAGAGTTTTTTTAAGCAGGCAATCGATCTCGACCCGACCTTCGCCGGCGGCTACAGCGCGCTCGCCTTGTATCAGCTGCAAGCGGCCGCGATCTATCAGAAGCTGGATCTGCCAAGCGCGCAGCGCTCGGCCGAGGCCTTGGCCCGTCGGGCGGTCGCGCTCGATGGCGCCGATGCAGAATCCCGTTCATGCCTCGGCTGGGCCTTGCAAGCGCGCGGCGACGCCGACGGTGCGTTGGCGGAGATCGAGCGAGCTCTCTCAATGAGTCCAAATCTGGCCATCGCGCATGGCCACAGAGGCGCGACGCTGATCTTCGCGGGACGGCCAAGGGAAGGGCTCACGGCTCTCGAAACATGTATCAGGCTCGATCCCCGCGATCCGTATCTGGCGGTACGTTTGTTGCACGTTGCGTGCGGACTATATTTCTGCAGCGAATACGAGGCTTCGATCGAAGCCGCGAAACGACTGATCCGGTCGTTTCCCGATTTTCCGATGATCTACCGCTGGCCCGCGGCGGCGCTGGGCCAACTTGGGCGCACAGCGGAAGCGAAGGAAGCATTGGAGAAGGCCGTCTCGCGCGCACCGGGGGCATTCGACATGTATGTCCGCAAGAGAGCTCCGTGGTTTCGGCCGGAGGACCACGCTCATCTCGTCGAGGGTTTGCGCAAGGCCGGCTGGAACAGTTGAGGCCGCATTGAAGTCCGTCGCCGACGCGATTGACCCCAATGCCAAGGGCCGCCACTTCCGCTACGTGGTAGCCATCGCGACCGGCGATCTCGGTGAGTTACTTCGTCTTTCAATGCCATTCTCAGAGATCGTAGTCTTCAACCCAATGGTTGCTGCTGGATATGGTCAAGAAAGATGCACCAGAGCGCGATGCCGCGGCAAACATCGATGCGCAGGTCCCGGCCACGCCCTTTCAGCTCCAGCAGCGCGCCCACCAATGGCTTCGCGGCTGTCGCGAGCAACTCGGGTTCAAGCTGCAGATGCCGACCGCGCAACACCCTGGCATTGCGTTCGATCTCCGCCAGCGTCCGGCGAAGGTCAGGGTTCGGCGCGGCCCCACCGCGATGCTTGTCGAGGTCGACCGGGACGCCATCGCATCGGCTCCCGAGAATCGGACAGATCAATCGAACTGATCGTCACCATCTCGACGGAGCTGCGGGGCGGCGGCGCAGGCGCCATCATCATGGTGGCGACGGGCCGAAAGGAAGGAAATGACAAGCCTTCCATCGTCTCTTCGTCGGTAATAACCTCATACGAGCCCGCCTGTAATAGCCGTTCGATACTTGCGATCCGGACTGGGTGCTTGAAAACCAACGTTTCACGTCGCGATCGGGTCATCATCATGATCATCGTCGCACGTTGGCGAAGACGCGCCGGCACATCGGATAGCAGCTGGCGTATAGAGGCGATGTCGCGGGCGCTGAACGCTCAATGACCAGGCTGCTCAGCACTTCGGGCGAAAGCGTTTCCACTGCAAACTGCAACCGGAAACTCCGCCTCAGGGCCCTTCGCGTCCGGGTTAATACTTATCGAATATTTGTTGCCGTCCCGACAGCCAACGCTCCAGCTATCGACCCCGGATTCGGTTCTGCCTTGATACTTGGTCCGAACGACAACACTGCAAGCCTGCTTTTTATTTTTCAGAATGGAGGTCCAGAAAGCGAGATGCTTGGCCTGATCCAGTGCAAGTATCCTGGTCGTCATCGAGTTAGCGGCGTCGGCCGTTTTGAAAGGCTCGGGAGCAACGGTCTTGGATGGCACGATGGTTGATGTAGTGGCATCCGCCTTTTCAGTATCCAGAACAAACCAAGGAACCAGCCATATGACGGCGAAGCTTGCGGCAGCTACCAAAAAGAGAATTGGCAATCGCTTTGTCATGTCTCTTCCTCCCGGAGATCGAGACACTGGCGGCCATCGCGACGTCGCGAGGTCCGCAGAAACCTGACGAATTATGGCACCTTGCAAATAGCACCGATCGCTGCAACCGCCTGCGTGCCAAGCCCGAAACTTCGATGAGCAGTAGCTCAGCGGGGGTGTCGCACCAACGGCGCGTTCAAGCAGCGGCACTGGCGTATCGTGGAAAGGATGCAAGATGGGGTTGACTGATGCCTTTTTGAACCGTGTCAACTCGGCTCGAACCCTCGCGTGTCGTTGCGTTGCCGAGCAGCGAGACAAGTCGCGTAGCGGCGAGATGCGGAACGTGGCATCCATTGATGGGATGTCGAATTCGGCCACACGCGACCTTATCGATCTGCGCAGCATGATCCGATGAGGGGCAAACACAATTCACGATTTATGTGCGCGTGGAGGTTTCACACAACCGCTGAGCTAACGAACGGCAGCGGCGCGCGAGAAGGCCCAGATCACATGACGCGCAGAGCGAGAGGAACGTCTCTTCCTGGCACTTAGCAGACCTCGTGTTTCCTTGAACCTGGGCAAGCCGTGTTCTAACTTCGAGAGCGCTTACGACGAAGGAGAATGGCACGCGCGACTTTAAATATCCGGCGGCGAGTGCGCGCGTGCAACTGCGGGCGCGAAGCGGTCGTTTACCAAAACGTGGACGGCACCGAGGCGCCAATGTCTCGGACCATTCAATGCCCGATGATGACAGGCACCTTAGTCGCCGGCGGCGTGTTGCGGCTGCGCTGGGTGCGGACGATGCCGTCGATGATGGTCATGCCGATGCCCGGGAGGTCGCCAAGCTGCACGCTGTGCAGGATGTTGGTGCCGGCGGAATGCTGCGCCTTGTCCATGATGACGAAGTCGGCCGATCGTCCGACCTCGATGATGCCGCAGTCCAGCGCGCGCATCCGCGCGGTGTTGCCGGTCGCAAAGCAGAACGCGGTTTCCGCAGGGATGTCGCCGAGCGATGACAACAGCGACACCATGCGTAAGATTCCGAGCGGCTGCACGCCGGAGCCGGCCGGTGAATCGGTGCCGAGGATGACGCGGCTGAGATCACCCATCTCGCGCGCGATCCGCAAGGTGTAGAGCGCCGAGCGCTCGTTGCCGTTGTGAACCAGCTCAAGGCCGCGCTTGCAGCCCTCGCAGATGCAGCGGATCTGATTGTCGGGCAGCGCGGTGTGGCCGCCATTGATGTGGCCGACCACGTCGGTGTCGGCTTCCAGCACCACATCCTTGTCGATCAGGCCGGAGCCGGGGATCGACGGGCCGCCGGTGTGGATGGTGCTCTGGATGCCGTATTTGCGCGCCCATCCCACCATCTTGCGCGCGGTCGGGCCGTCCTTGACGCCGCCGAGGCCGACCTCGCCGAGCAGCTTGACGCCGGCGGCGGCCAATTCCCTGAAATCCTCCTCGACCATCTCGTTTTCGATCACCGGCGCACCGGCGTGAACCTTCACGCCGCCGGGGCGCAGCGTCCAGAACGCGCGCTGCGCGAAGATCGCCATCGCTTTCAGGCCGACGACGTCGCGCGGGCGGCCGGGCATATGAACCTCACCGGCGGAAATCATGGTGGTGACGCCGCCGTGCAGAAAGCTGTCGATCCAGCCGATCTGGTTTTGCCGCGGCGTCCAGTCGCCGGCGACGGGATGGACGTGGCTGTCGATCAGGCCGGGCGCCACCGTGGTGCCGTTGGCGTCGATCACGGTGGTGGCGCCCTCGGTGTCGATATCTTTGGCGCGGCCGATTCCCGTGATCCTGCCGCCTTCCGCGACAATGGTGTCGGCGTCGAGAATCGGCCTTTCCAGCGCGCCTGAGAGAACGAGCCCGATATTGCGGATCACCAGTCTGGTCGGGCCGGCGGCCTGGGGTTCGTCGTGGGCCATGGGCTTTTTTCCTTTTGGTTCAAGGCTTTCGCAAGGCCGGGGAGGGACATCTTGCCCGCGGCTTGACGGCGGGATCAAGCTGGATTATTCATTTGTATACAAATGAATGTATACGAATGAATTAAACGGCCCAAACCAGCTTCCGGATCATGGAAAGATGAGCAACTTCAATCAGGAAAGCGTCCTCAGTGTCCATCACTGGACCGATACGCTGTTCAGCTTCACCACCACGCGCAATCCGTCGTTCCGTTTTCGCAACGGCGAGTTCACCATGATCGGTTTGCAAGTCGGCGAGAAGCCACTGCTGCGCGCCTACAGCGTCGCCAGCGCCAATTACGAGGACCGGCTCGAATTCTTTTCGATCAAGGTGCCGGATGGGCCTCTGACTTCGCGTCTCCAGCATCTGAAACAAGGTGACGAGATCATCGTCAGCCGCAAGGCGACCGGCACCCTGGTGATCGACAATCTCGAGGACGGCCGCAATCTATATCTGATCGGCACCGGCACCGGGCTGGCGCCGTTTTTAAGCGTGATCAAGGACCCCGAGACTTACCAGCGCTTCGAAAAGGTGGTGCTGCTGCATGGCTGCCGCCGCGTCGCCGAACTGGCCTATGGCGAGATGATCACCAGGGAATTGCCGAGCGACGATCTGATCGGCGAACTCGTGCGCAATCAGTTGATCTATTATCCGACGGTGACGCGGGATCCGTTCCGCAATCGCGGCCGGATCACCGACCTGATCACTTCAGGCAAGCTGTTCGCCGACGCCGGCCTTGCGCCGCTGGCGCCTGAGCATGATCGCGTCATGATCTGCGGCAGCCCGGCGCTGCTGAATGACACCCGCGCGCTGTTATCAGACAAAGGTTTTGTCGAAGGCAATCACGGCGAGCCCGGCCAGTTCGTGGTCGAGAAGGCATTCGCCGAGCGCTAAAGCGCCGCGCACTTGCACCCGCTCCTTATCCGACGTGATTGCGACTATCTCGTCGGACAAGCAGCCCCGGTTTTTACCCAGGCATCGACAAGCGCACCGGCTTCCTTCTGCGTTCCGGGCGCGGCGGAGCGACCGAAGCCGGGGTGCCATGCCCAACCGACCAGCGTGTCGGTACCGATGTGATGGATGAGGTCTTCGGCTTTCCGGCCGCCGTTACGGGCGGGATCCTTGATCTGCGCGCAGATCTCGGCGAGCGTCTTGCCCTCCCACGCCATTTCGCGCGGCGCGATATGCCATTCCGGGTGACCCGGCACGCGGCCGGGATCGAAGTTGGCGTTCTGGTGACAGATCGAACAACGCATCGTCTCCGTGCCATGACCGTCGGGGCCGCGCTCGACTGGCGGCTGGTGCAGCCGGCGCTCGTCAGTCTGCCGAGGACGATCGCCGGCCGGGTGGCAGTTAACACAGCGCGGATGGGT
>Ga0157369_10000797_pt1 | contig 40264 bp, 35 predicted proteins | sample C25metaG_FD_113461 | JGI IMG/M metagenome (GOLD analysis project Ga0157369, IMG submission 113461) | Corn rhizosphere microbial communities from Kellogg Biological Station, Michigan, USA - C2-5 metaG | ecosystem: Host-associated > Plants > Roots > Rhizosphere > Soil | place: USA: Michigan... | reverse complement strand
CGCCGAGGATCATCACGCCGGCGCCGATGAAGTAGCCCATCTCCAGCTGCGACGGGTCCTTGCCGTCGCCGATCAGATGCGCGTAGAACCAGGACCCGAATGCGCCGAAACACTGGGCGATGGCGAAGAACACGGCAATCGCCTGCGCGCGGATCTCGACCGGGAAGATCTCGCTGACGGTGAGGTACGCCGCGCTCGCACCGGCGGACGCGAAGAAGAAGATGACGCTCCACGCGATCGTCTGCGTCATCGCATCGAGCACGCCGGCGTTGAACAGCACCGCGGTGATCGCGAGCATCACGCCGGACAGGATGTACGTCGCGGAGATCATCGTGCGCCGGCCGATCGTGTCGAACAGCCGGCCGATCGTCAGCGGCCCGGCGAGGTTGCCGACCGCGAACGCGATGAGGTACCACGGCGCGGTCTTCGCATCGACGTGGAAGAAGGTCGTGAGCACGAGCGTGTAGGTGAAGAAGATGGCGTTGTAGAGGAACGACTGCGTGATCATCAGCGACGCACCGAGGACCGAGCGCCGTGGCATCTGCCGGAACAGCACCCACGCCAGCGCGAAGTAGCCGCGCTTCTCGGTCGGCCGGATGTCGATCGCGCGATCCTCGCCGACGTCTTCGAGGGTGTGCCCGCGCCGCTGCACCTCGTCTTCGATGCCGCGGATCGACGCCTCCGCCTCATCCACGCGGCCATGCATGAGTTGCCAGCGCGGGCTCTCCGGGAGGTTGCGCCGGACGATGAGAATCACGAACGCGAGCACCGGGCCGATGACGAAGCCGAGCCGCCACGAGTAGCTCGGGTCGAGGTTGTTCAGCACCAGCAACGTGCCGAGCGTGCCGAGGATCGCGCCACCCCAATAAGTGCCGTTGACGGCGATGTCGACGCGACCGCGATGCTCCGCCGGGATCAGCTCGTCGATCGCGGAGTTGATCGCGGCGTACTCGCCGCCGATGCCCATGCCGGCGATGAACCGGCACACGTAGAGGAAGCCGACCGCCGCCGTCGAGCGGTTCCAGGTGAGCGCGGTCAGCCCGGAGCCCACGAGGTAGACGCCGAGGGTGAACATGAACAGCTTGCGCCGCCCCCACGCGTCGGACATGCGCCCGAAGATGAGCGCGCCGAACACCTCGCCGAGCAGGTAGACCGTGCCGGTGGCGAGGCCGACCGAGCTCGACGACAGGTGCAGCGCCTGCGGCGTCTTGAGCACACCCGCGATCGAGCTCGCGACGGTGATCTCGAGCCCGTCGAGCACCCACGCGACGCCGAGGGCGATCACGAGGCGCGTGTGGAAGCTCGACCAGGGCAGCCGGTCCAGCCGGGCCGGGATGGTGGAGCGGATGACTCCGTCGTCATGTGTGGTCGCTGTCACACGCGGGTGGTGCCCACATTTGCGGGCCTCGATGCGCGCAGATTTCACCGCCGCGTTACGTCGTGTCCATCGTGTCTTGAACGCCGATGACACCGGGCTGCTTGCTCAGGCACTTCTCCAGCTCGGCGATGTCGTGGTCGTTGGCCTTGTCGATCCGGAACCGCACGTCGGAGGTCGGTGCGACCCGATGCGTCCCTGCGGCGATCGGCTCCGGCGACGTGTGCCGGGCGACGCCGGTGCAGGCGTGCAGCGCGGCCTCGTGCTCGCTCTGCGTCGAGTCGGCGGCGAAGAACACGATCACCTCGCGCTGCGCGCCCTTGCAACCGCTGACGCCCGCCAAGGACACGACACCGGTTGCAGCCAACCCGACCCACGCGGACGCTCGCACGTCTGCCAGCCTACGAATGTGTCCCAGCCGCTGGAGAGCTACGCGCTGATCGGCGACCTGCAGACGGCCGCACTCGTCAGCCGGACCGGGTCGGTCGACTGGCTCTGCCTACCCCGCTTCGACGGCCCGGCGGTGTTCGCGGCGTTGCTCGGCGACAGCCGGCACGGCTGCTGGCAGATCCAGGCGAAGGGTCGCGACGAGTGCACCAGCCGTCGCTATCGCGGCGACAGCCTGATCCTCGAGACCACGTGGGAGACGCCGAGCGGCACCGCGCGGGTGCTCGACTTCATGCCGCCGCGCGGCGAGGCGCCCGACATCGTCCGCATCGTCGAAGGCGTCTCCGGCCGGGTCGAGATGACCAGCACGCTGCGGTTGCGGTTCGACTACGGCTCGGTGCTTCCCGTCGTACATCCCGTCGACGGCGGGTTCTGCGCGGTCGCCGGCCCGGACGCGGTCTACGTCGATGCCCCCGTCGAGCACGAGGACGCCGGCAGCGAACGGGTCGCGACCTTCACGGTCGACGAAGGCGACCGGGTGCCGTTCGTCCTCACCTGGCAGGCGTCGCACTGCGGCCGGCCGAGACCGGTCGACGCCGAGAAGGCGCTCGCCGACACCGACCGCTACTGGGCCGAGTGGGTCGGCCGCTGTACGTACGACGGCGAGTGGCGCGACTCCGTCGTACGTTCGCTCGTCACGCTGCGCGCGCTGACGTACGAGCCGACGGCCGGGATGGTCGCCGCGGTGACGACGTCGCTGCCGGAGCATCTCGGCGGAAACCTCAACTGGGACTACCGCTTCTGCTGGCTGCGCGACGCGACGTTGACGCTGCACTCCCTCGTCTACTCCGGGTACGACGACGAGGCGCGGCGCTGGCGCGACTGGCTGCTGCGCGCGCTCGCCGGCGACGCGCACGAGCTGCGCATCGTGTACGGCGTCGCCGGCGAGCGGCGCATTCCCGAACACGAAGTGCACGGGCTGCCCGGCTACGAGAACTCCACGCCCGTCCGCGTCGGCAATCAGGCGTCGAAGCAGTTCCAGCTCGACGTGTTCGGCGAGGTGCTCGACGCCTTTCACCTCGATCGCGCGGCGGGCTTGTCGCCGACCGACGATGCGTGGTCGGTGCAGCGCGACCTCATCGACGTCATCGAGAACCGCTGGCGCGATCCCGATGCGGGCATCTGGGAGACGCGCGGCGACCCGCAGCACTTCGTGCACTCGAAGGTCATGGCGTGGGCCGGGCTGGACCGCGCGGTCCAGGCGGTCGAGCGGTTCGGTCTCGACGGTCCCGTCGACCGGTGGCGGCGGCTGCGCGACGAGGTGCACGCCGAGGTTTGCGAGAAGGGCTACGACGCCGACCGCAACACGTTCGTCCAGGCCTACGGATCGCGCCAGCTCGACGGATCGGCGCTGCTCATCCCGCAGGTCGGCTTCCTGCCCGGGGACGACCCGCGCATCGCCGGTACGGTCGACGCGATCGGCCGCGAGCTCTCGGTCGACGGCGGTCTCGTCTACCGCAACGAGGAGTCGTCGGAGGGGACCTTCACGGCCTGCTCGCTCTGGTACGCCGACGCGCTGCACCTCATCGGCCGGCCCGCCGAGGGGCGGGCGGTGTTCGAGCGCGTGCTGGCGTTGGTCAACGACGTCGGCCTGCTCTCCGAGGAGTACGACGTGCACGCGCGACGCCAGATCGGGAACACCCCGCAGGCCTTCAGCCACGTCGCCCTAGTGCGCACCGCGAGCGCCTTGTCGGAGACCGGCTCCCGCGCGGGTCGCGTGCACCGGCACGACCCGCCGAAGCTAGAGTGATCGCGTGGATCTCGAGGAGCAGTACGCCGTCGCGCTGGGTGTCCTGAGCGTCGTCATTCTCGTCGTCGGCACGGTCATCGGGCTGTACTTCCGCACCGCGCCGCCCAAGATCGTCCGCCAGGTCTTCCCGGTCGCCGCGGTGCTGACCCTCGCCGCCTTCGCGATCTTCGTCTTCATCGCCCGGGTCCACGTCAAGGGGTGACCGCCCGCTTCGCGCTCGCCCGCGCCGCGGGCGCGACGGCCGCCGGCCTGTCCCGCCTCACCGGACGCGGCGGCGGTACGACGATCGGCGGCCGGGTCACGCTGATGGTCGACCCGCATGCACTGGCCGCCGCGGCAGTCGGCCGTGAGCTGGCGCTCGTCACCGGCACCAACGGCAAGACGACGACGCGGTCCTTCCTCGTCGCGGCGCTGCAAACGCGCGGCCCGGTCGTGTCCAACGCCGGCGGGGCCAACCTGCCGACCGGCCTGACCGCCGCGCTCACCACCGACCGCACCAGCACCGTCGGCGTGCTCGAGGTCGACGAGCCGTTCCTGCCGCGCGTCGTCGCGGACGTGCACCCGCGCGCCGTCGTACTGCTCAACCTCAGCCGCGACCAGCTCGACCGCTACGCCGAGGTACGCCGGCTGGCCGGCATCTGGCGCGAGGCGCTCGACGGATCGACCGCGACGGTCGTCGCGAACGCCGACGACCCGCTCGTCGTCTGGGCCGCGACCGCCGCGGCGGACGTCGTCTGGGTCGGTGCCGGCCAGGGCTGGACCTACGACTCCACCTCGTGCCCGGCCTGCGGCGACGTGCTGGTGCGCGACGCGGCCGGCGGCTGGCGCAGCGAGCAGTGCGGCCTCGCCCGGCCGGCACCGTCGTGGCGGGTCGGCAGCGACACGATCACCGACCCCGACGGCACCGAGCACGCGGTCCGGCTGGCATTGCCCGGGCAGGTCAACGTCGGCAACGCCGCCCTCGCCGCCGCCGCGGCCTTCCACGGCTGGGGCGTCGAGCCGGCCGCGGCATTGGCCGCGATGGCGACCATCCCGTCAGTGGAGGGCCGCTACCTCGAGACGCAGCACCGCGGCCGGCCGGTGCGGCTGCTGCTCGCGAAGAACCCGGCCGGCTGGTCCGAGGCGCTGCGCATGAGCCGCCCCGACGTACCCGTGGTCGTCGCCGTCAACGCGCGCGCCGCCGATGGCCGCGACCCGTCGTGGCTGTGGGACGTGCCGTTCGAGGGGCTGCGCGGCCGGCACGCGATCGCGACCGGCGAGCGGTCGCGCGACGTCGCCGTACGGCTGCGCTACGCGGGGGTCGAGCACGTCCGGGTCGACGACGCGGCGGCGGCGCTGGCGGCCGCGCACGGCAGCGGGCCGGTCGAAATCCTCGCCAATTACACGGCTTTCCAGACTTACCGCAAGGTGCTGGCCGATGCCTGACGGCGCCGTACGGATCGCCTTGGTCTTCCCGTCGCTGCTCGGCACGTACGGCGACGGCGGCAACGCGAGCGTGCTCGCGCAGCGGCTGCGCTGGCGCGGGCACGACGCCGACGTCATCGACGTCGCGGTCGACGCGGCGGTCCCGGAGCAGGCGGACCTCTACGTGCTCGGCGGTGGCGAGGACACCGCGCAGACCCTCGCGGTGAGCCGGCTCGCGGACGGCGTTCTCTCCCGCGCGGCCGGTGCGGGCAAGCCGGTGTTCGCGGTGTGCGCGGGCTTCCAGATCCTCGGCGAGACATTCCTCGACGGCCGCGGCGACGTGCACGCGGGTCTCGGGCTGATCGACTGCCGGACCGACCGGCTCGACGGGCCGCGCGCGGTCGGCGAGCTGCTCGTGTCGTCGCCGATGGGGCTGCTCACCGGCTATGAGAACCACGGCGGCCGCACCGTCCTCGGCCCTTCGGCCGCGCCGCTCGGTCAGGTCGAGTCCGGCATCGGCAACGGCGACCGCGGCGTCGACGGCGCGATGCAGGGCAGCGTCGTCGCGACCTACCTGCACGGCCCGGCGCTGGCCCGCAACCCCGCGCTCGCGGACCACCTGCTGGCCGCCGTCGTCGGCGACCTCGCGCCGCTCGACGACAGCGAGGAAGAGGATCTGCGCCGCGAGCGACTCAACGCCGTGCGCAAGGCGAAGCGCGCGCCGTGGCGCCGGCAATGGAAGCCCAGCGCCCGCAGCTAGACGACCGTCGCGCCCAACCCACCCCCGTTGACTGCGACGTTGTGTGTCAGTGTCGGGGTCGTTACCGACACACAACGTCGCACTCAACGAGAAGGGGGGCAGGCCGCGCTGCCGCCGACCAGCGCGCCGGGGCTCACCACCGCCTGCACCGTCACGTCGCCCGGCCCGAATAGCGTCACCGCCGTCCACCCGTCCGGCGTCGGCGCGACGCACGCGTTGCCCGACGTGACCCGCCAGAAGCGGGTCCAGCGCAACAGCACGGTCGCCGTACCCGGACCGGTCGCGTGCAGGGTGAAGCCGGACACGTCGAGAGCGGTCAGCGTCGCCGGGCCGCTCACCAGCGAGGTCGGGTTGCGCACGGCCCACAGCCGCCAGTGCGCGTCGTGCCACACCAGCGTCAGGTAGGGCAGCGTCGGCCCGGTCAGCAGCCGCTTCTCCCCCGTCTCCGAGGCGTCGAGCGCGACGTCCGGCAATGCCACCCAGTGCACCGCGTTGTCGTGCAACCAGTCGTAGTAGTCGGCGGCGCTCAGGTTGTGCCGGTAGAGCACCGCGTTGTGCTCGAGGTCGACCTGCCGCTCCCACCCGCGCGCCAGCGCGAACTTCGTCGCGAGGTAGTCGGTCTCCCACCTCGCCCTCGTCAGCGGCACCTCGATCCGCTGCGTGCGCGCGCCGTGCGCGTCGAGGTAGCGGACGAGGCCGGCGTAGTACGACGAGTGCGCGGACGGGCTGTACGACGTCGCGATCGCGTCCGGGATCGGCGCGAGCTGCCAGGCGAGCATCGGCAGCGCGCCCACCGCGAGCAGCCGGCGCCGCAGCCGGTCCCGGTGCACGAGCTCGTACGCCGCGACCGGCCCGGCCAGGGTCGCGCCGAGCCGCTCGACGTTGCCGCCGATCGGGTTCGGGACGGCGTAGAGCACGAGCCCGGCGAGCGCGTAGAGGACGGCGCCGCGGCGGACCAGCGCCGAGTCGTCGCGTAGCAACAACACCGCGAAGCCGCCGATCGCGAGCACCGCGACGAGGTCGGGGATCTCGAACGGGAACGTCCCGCCTTCGCCGAACACCTGCGCGGCCGCGATGCCGATGCCGGCGAGGCCGAGCGGCCACACCCGCCGCCAGCCCGCGTCCGGCCACCAGGCGACCGCCGCGAGCAGCAGGAACGCGCCGGCCAGCGGGCTCGCCGCCGCGCAGGCAACCGAGAACACGGCGCACCACACTCGCCGGTCCTCGCGCGCCGCGACCAGCGCGCCGATGCCGGCGGCGAGACCGAGCGCGAACGGCAACCGGCCCACCATCAGATCGACGGTCACCACGACCGCGAACCACAGCAGCGCGAGGCTGTGCCCGGTCGGACGGTCGCGCCGCAACAGCCGGGTCAGCGCGGCGGTCGCGGCGACGCACGACAGGGCGCCGAGCAGCCGCGCGCCGATGACCGCGGCCAGCGGCGGGAACAGCAGCGAGTAGCCCGGCAACGTGTGCCCGGCGTACCAGTGGCTGTCGAACACGACCAGCCCGTGGTGCCGCAGCAGCCACACCCGGTAGTTCTGCGCCGGCAGGTCGGGGCCGCGGATGCCGACGCCGAGGATCACCGCGCACAGCGCCGCGGTGACGATCTCCGGCCGCCGGCGTACGACGTCCAGCAACCGCATCGGCATCGACCTATCCCGCCCCGTCGAGTCGAGTATCCCCGATGACCGCAGGTACGACGGCGAGCGCGGCCCCGGCCGCGACGACGACACCGGAATCGTTGAGCAGCGTGCCGAGCACTGCGACGACGGCGACCGCGACGAGCGCGGGCAGCAGGTCCGCGGGGATGCGCCGTCGCAGCGCGACCGCGGCGGCCGCCGTCACCGCGACGAGTACGTCGAGCGCGGGGTTGACGAACGAGTGCACCATCGCCCGCCACTTGCGGTCGGCGACCGGATCGAGCCGGCCGTGCGCGAGGTCCGCGACGAACCGGCCGATGTGGGTGCGGCGGCTCGGCGGGCGGGCGGCGTCGATCGCGCCGACCGCCACGGCCGCCGCCAGCGTGAGGCCCGCGACGACCGCGGCCCGGCGCCACGTGACCCGGACGCCTGCGACCAGCGCTCCGAGAACGATGACCGCGGGCAGCAGCGCGAGCAGGCCACCGAGGTCGTCGCCGAGCGGCGGTGCGGCGTCGACGGCGATCGCCATGATCCCGATGACCGCGACGATGGCGATCCGGTTGCGTATGCCGGCCGCACGGCTGGCGAGGACGCCCGCGCAGAACAGCGCCGCGGCCGCCATCAGCGCGAACGCCATGTTGCCCATGCCGTGGAACCGCCCGGCTACCAACGGGTTGTCGCCCATCGGCGCGGACAGATCGAGCGGCGCGCCCGCGAGCTGGTCGGCGACGAGAACGGCCGCGGTGAAGGCGGGTACGGCAAGCAGCCCGGCGACGGGGTTCCGCCGCGCCACGACCGCGGCGAGCGCACCGATCACGGCGGCGCCGCCCGCGACGAGCCCGGCGTACGCAGCCGTCCCCCAGCGCCACCACGGCACGACCTGGACGAGGAATGTGAGCACCGGCGCGGCCGCGAACGCCCGCGCGCACCATCGCGCCTCACGGCGGCGGCCGACCAGCAGCAAGGCGAGCAACGCTGCGACAGCGAGCGCAAGGATGTTGCGGGTCGCGCTGCCGACGTCCGCGGCCGCACGAGCATGCACGCCGTCGTCGGCAAGTGCGGCAATCGAGCGATGGCTCCCGGCGACCGACGTCATCGGCCGTCCGATGACGCTGGCCGGGAGCGCCGGCGCACCGGTCAGGGTGAGGAGCGTCGCGGTCACGTCCACCAGTTGCACGTAGCCGGTGCGCCCAGTCGACGCCGACCGCAGCTCGCCCGGACCCCATCCCGGGCCGGATACGACGACGGGATGCAGGTGAGCGGCCCCGGTCGAGTTGTCGCTGATTCCGGCAATGACGACGACCGCATCCGGCCCGGCGATCTCTCGATCCCTCGCGATCGCCGCGTCGAGATCCGTGAGGCGCGCGCGTCGCTTCGCCGGATCGACACCGTACAGATCGGTTTGGACAGCGACCCAGAGCTCAGGGGCGGAACCCACCTCCGTGGTCACGGGCGGGACGCCGGCCGAGCTGGTCACAATGACGGCCGCAGCCGGGTCGAACGGTCTCGGGGTGAGCACCGCGGCGTCGCCCAGCGTGCCAATCCGCGGCGCGAACGGCGCCGACCGGTAACGGCGCGCGAGCCGCGTCACCTCGGCTGGCGACGGCGGGCAGGCAACGACACCGGTGGGTACGCGAGTGCCAGCCGAAAGTTCGAGCAACCCGTCACCGCACCGGGTCGCCTCGCCGGAGCTGCGCACCGACAAATTCGCCACCGAAGACTTGCTTGCGAGATCCGCGAGCAGCGGCATGTGCACCACGTCGGACCAGCGCAGGTCCGGTACGCCGATGAAGATCAACCGCTTCGGCGGGCCGGCCGCGTTCGCGGCCGCGGGAAGCGCGAGCAACGGTACGGCGAGCACGGTCGCCGCGACCGCGGCGACAAGTCCGCGGCGACGCGTCACGACAGTCAGGCCTCGTCGGTGAGAACCTCGACCGGGCCGAGGCCGGTCGCCCGCAGCTCGTCGACGATCGCGGACGCGTCACCCACCACGACCGAGACGAGATCGTCGGGGCGCAGCCGCTTCGACGCCGCGGCATTGACGGCGTCGAGGCCGACGTCGAGGACGTCCTGGCGCAGGCGGTCGTAGTGGTCGTCCGGCAGTCCGTGTACGACGAGGTCGGAGAGGCCGGAGGCGACCGCGCCGGGGCCGGCGAAGTTGATCGGGAACACGCCGGCGCGGTAGGACCGCGCCTGCTCCAGCTCGTCGGCCGTCGCGCCCGTCTCCTGCATGGTGCGGATCTCGGCGATCGCGTCGGCCAAGGCGGGCGCGGTCACCTCGGTCTGCACGGCGGAGCGCGCCACGAAGATGCCGGCGTCGCGGCGCGCGTCGAAGCCGCCGAACGCGCCGTAGCTGTAGCCCTTGTCCTCGCGCAGCCGGTAGTTGAGCCGCGAGTTGAACATCCCGCCGAGCACGAGCGCCATCGTCGTCATCGGCACGTAGTCGGGGGTACGGCGGTTAGGCGCGTCGTGGCCGGCGTAGAGCACCGACTGCACGGACCCGGGCCGGTCCACGACGACGACGCGGGCGCCCTCCGCCCGCGCCTTCGGCGGCTCCGCTGCTGTGGCTTCGGTCGACTCCCCCGCCCATCCCTCGAAGACCGCGCGCGCCGCCGCGTCCGCATCGACCGCGTCGAGGTCGCCGACGATGACGAGCGTGATCGCGTCCGGCCGCAGCCGCGCGCCGTGGAAGCTGCGGACGTCGTCGGGGGTGAGGCCCGCGACGGTCTCCGCCGTACCGCCGTCGGGCAGCGCGTAGCGGCACTCCGACGACCAGACCGCGGCGGCGAAGGCCGAGCTCGCGCGCGGCCCGGGCTGGCTCTGGTCGAGCCGGATCTCGTCGACCCGCTCGGCCAGGACGCGCTGCAGCGAGGCCTCTTCGAGGCGGGGCTCGCGGACCGCGACGGCGAGCAGCTCGGCCGCACCGACGAGATCCGCGACCGGCACCTCGAACCCGCAGCGCAGCGAGTCCCAGTCGGTGTGCGAGCGCCAGGTCGCGCCGAGCCGCTCGCCCGCGACCGCGAAGCCGTACGCGTCGTAGTCACCGGCACCTTCCGACAGCGCGCGTACGACGATCTCGGCGACGCCTTCCTTGCCGCGCGGCTCGGTCACCGCGCCGGCATCGGCGACGAGCCCGAGTACGGCGAGCGGCTTGCCCGGCAGGTGGCAGGTGATGACCCGACCGCCGGCGACTTCGCGGCGCTCGAACGACGGGAAGGACCAGGGCCGCGGCGGGCCTGCTTCTGGGCGTTCGGCGATGAGCGTCACTCGCCCACCTCCTCGGCGTCTTCTGGGTCGCCGGCCGGCTCGAAGACGAGCACGACGCGGTTGTCCGGGCGGAGGAAGTCGCGCGCGACCGCGGCGACGTCGGCGCCGGTCACCGCGAGCTGGCGCGGCAGCAACGTGTTGACCAGGCCCGGATCGCCGAACAGCGTCGTGAACTGGCTGAACGTGTCGGCCCGGCCGTCGACCGTCGCGAGGTGGTGCAGCCACGTGCTCGTGTGCACGGCCCGCGCGCGCTCCATCTCGTCCTCGCTGACGCCGTCCGCGAGGCCCTCGGCGATCTCGTGGTAGGCCGCTTCGAGCTCGGCGACGTCCGCGCCCTCGCGCGCGGGCAGGTCGGCGATGAAGACGGTGGCACCGGCGACGAATGGCCACGTGCTCGTGACATCACCATCGGGTGCCTGCAGCAGGCCGCGGTCGAGCACCAGCGACTTGTAGAGCCGGCAGCCGCGGCCGCCGCCGAGCACGATCGCGGCGAGCTCGAGCGCGTCGAACTCCGGCGTGCCGAACGGCGGGCAGCGGTAGGCCACGAAGATCCGCGGCACCGGCACCCGGTCCGGCACGGTCCGCCGTATCTCCTGGCCGATCAGCGCGGGCAGGTCGCTCGGCGGGCTCGGCGGGTACTGCCCCTTCGCCGGAATGCCGCCGAAGTAGCGCCGCACCGCCGCGAGCGTCGCCTCGGTGTCGACGTCACCGACGACCGAAAGCACCGCGTTGTCCGGGCCGTACCAGGTCGAGTAGAAGCCGCGGGCGTCTTCGAGCGAGGCCGCGTCGAGATCGGCCATCGAGCCGATCGTCGAATGCTGGTAGGGATGCCCCTCCGGCCAGGCATGCGTGTGCACGAGGTCGAGCCACGAACCGTACGGCTGGTTGTCGCGGGTCTGGCGCTTCTCGTTCTTGACGACCTCGCGCTGGTTGTCGAGGTTCTGCTGGTCCAGCGCGTCGAGCAGGCCGCCCATCCGATCGGCTTCGAGCCACAGCGCGGTCTCGACGTGATGCGCCGGCACGGTCTCGTAGTAGTTGGTGCGGTCGCACCAGGTCGTGCCGTTGAGGGTCCCGCCGGCGGCGGAGATCAGGCCGAAATGGTCGTTGCGCGCGACGTGCGTCGAGCCCTGGAACATCAGATGCTCGAACAGGTGGGCGAATCCGGTCCGCCCAGGGGTCTCGTGCCGGGAGCCGACGTCGTACCAGACGTTGACCGCCGCGACGGGCGCGAGATGGTCCTCGCTGACGACGACGCGTAGCCCGTTGTCGAGTGTTTCCAGCGTGTATGGGTAGTCCGGCAGCACGGGCACGTCGGTCAGCATACGAACGTAGTGAGAGGCTCGGAAGAACGCCGCCGAGTCTTACGGAGGAGTCGCGATGATTTCGGGCCGACACACCGCCGCGTTTGCCGTCGCCGCCGGAGCCGTCGTGCTCTCGACGGTGGCGCTCCCGACCCCGGCAGGAGGTACGACGCCACGCGTGCTGCGGGTCGGCGTCTGGCACGGAATCAGCGGCACCTACAAGTCCATCCAGGCCGCCGTCGACGCGGCGAACCCGGGCGACTGGGTCCTCGTCGGTCCCGGCGACTGGAAGGAGATCGGCGACGAGACGACGCACAAGCCCGCGTCCGGCGAGCCCGGCTGGGGCGTGACGATCGACAAGGCCGGCCTGCACCTGCGCGGGATGAACCGCAACTCGGTCGTGGTCGACGGGACCAAGGCCGGCGCGCCGCAGTGCTCCGCGCAGCGGTCCGACCAGAACTTCGGCGGCACCGGCGGCCGCTCCGGCATCGTCGTCGACAAGGTCGACGGGACGTACGTCGAGAACCTCACCGTCTGCAACTTCCTCGGCGAGGGCAACCAGATCTGGTGGAACGGCGGCGACGGCAGCGGCAAGGTCGGGATGGGCACCTACTGGGGCAACTACCTGACCGCGACGACGACGTACTGGGGAGCGAACGACCCGGCCGGCACCTACGGCATCTTCGTGTCCAACGCGCGCGGACCCGGCAGCATCAACTACACGTACGCGAGCAACATGAACGACTCGTCGTACTACATCGGCGCGTGCCCCGACTGCAACGCGGTGCTCAACCACCCGTGGGCCGAGCACAGCGCGCTCGGCTACAGCGGGACCAACTCCGGCGGCCACCTCGTCATCGAGAACGGCAAGTGGGACGACAACCAGAGCGGCATCGTCACCAACTCGCAGAACAACGACGATGCGCCGTCGCCGCAGCTCGGCGCGTGCCCGAGCAGCACCACGACGTCGTGCGAGTTCTTCGAGCACAACGAGATCTTCAACAACAACGACCCGAACGTGCCGCAGGACACCGGCGCCGCGTCGGTCGGCCCGGTCGGCACCGGCATCGTCATCGCGGGCGGCCGCTTCGACACGGTGCGCGACAACTACATCCACGACAACGGCGCGTGGGGCGTCATCACGACGCCGTACCCGGACAGCGAGGTGCCGCCCAGCGGCATCGGGCAGAACTGCAACGGCGGCTTCACCGGGACGCAGCTGACGCCGCTGGTCGGCACGACCGGAAGCGTGCCCTGCTACTACAGCGACTGGGGCAACGAGATCGCGAACAACACGTTCGCCAACAACGGGTCGTACGGCAACCCGACGAACGGCGACATGGCCGACCTCTCGACGGTCCCGCCGGAGGACCCGACCGCGCCGGCCAACTGCTGGCACGACAACACGAACTCCGGCGGCACCGTGTCGCAGTGGCCGCTGACGTTGCAGACGACGCAGGCGACCTGCGGCGGCAACGTCTACCCGGACCCGGCCTCGACCGCCGTCCTGACGACGCAGGCGCTGTGCGACACCGACTTCCTCTCGCAGGCGTCGCCGTCCGCGCCGTCCTGCACACTGCCGGTCGTCGCGGCGTATCCGAAGACGACGACGGTGACGGTGAAGCCGCTGCCGGCCGGGCTCGTGACGATGCCCGACCCGTGTGCGGGCGTTCCGGTCAACCCGTGGTGCCCGGCGCCGAAGACCGTCGCGGCCCCGGCGGTGGCTTCGCGCGGCGGTGGATCGCTCGCCGGCACCGGTCTCGACGCGCGGCTGCCGCTCACCGCGCTCGGGCTGCTCCTCGCCGCCGGCCTGCTCCTCCGCACGCGTCGACTGCGACGTTCTGTGTCAATGTGACCCCCGGATCGACACACAACGTCGCAGTCGACGGAGTGGATCGCCGGGCTAGTTGACCTGGCGGTCGCGGCCGGACCAGTAGGGCTCGCGCAGCTTGAACTTCTGCACCTTGCCGGTCGCCGTGCGCGGGATGGCGTCCACGAAGTCGACCGACGTCGGCGACTTGTAGCCGGCCATCTTCTGCTTGCAGTGCGCGATGACGGCCGCCTCGTCCACGTCGGCGCCAGGAGCGAGTACGACGATCGCCTTGATCGTCTCGCCCCATTTCTCGTCGGGTACGCCGATGACCGCGACCTCCGAGATGCCCGGCAGCGAGTAGAGACAGTCCTCGACCTCGATCGAGGAGACGTTCTCGCCGCCGGTGATGATGACGTCCTTCTTCCGGTCGCTGATCGACAGGTAGCCCTCGTCGTCGATAGAGCCGCCGTCACCGGTGTGGAACCAGCCGCCGGCGAGTGCGTCCGCGGTCGCGTCCGGCTGCTGCCAGTAGCCGTCGAGGATGACGTTGCCGCGGGCGAGAACCTCGCCGCTGTCGGCGATGTCGAGCCGTACGCCGAGCGCCGGCGCACCGGCGCGGACGAGCTTGTGCGCGGCGGTCGCGATGTCGTCGTCCTTCCACTCGCGCTTGCGCCGGTTGATCGTGAGCAACGGCGACGTCTCGGTCAGCCCGTAGATCTGGATGAACTCCCAGCCGAGGTCCGACTCGATCCGTTCGATCGTCTTCGTCGGCGGCGGTGCGCCCGCGCACACGACGCGGGTCGCTCGGCCGGCGCCCGGGATGGGACCGTCCCAGGTCGCGCTCGCGTCGAGGACCGCGTTGACGACGGCGGGCGCGGCACACATGTACGTGACGCCGTGGTCGCGCACCCGGCGCAGGATCTCCTCGCCGTCGACCTTGCGCAGCACGACCTGCGGCACGCCGAGAGCGGCCGCGGTGTAGAGCATCCCCCAGCCGTTCGCGTGGAACATCGGCAGCGAGTGCAGGTAGACGTCCCAGTCGGTGACCGCGGCGTGCAGGCCGAACGTCGTGCAGTTCACCCAGATGTTGCGGTGGGTGATCTGCACGCCCTTCGGGCGGGCCGTCGTACCGCTCGTGTAGTTGATCGTCGCGGTCGCGTCCTCGTCGGCGCCGTCCCACGCCCGCGGCTCGCGGTCGAACCGCAACAGCGCCGCATCGCTCTCCACGCCGAGGGCGAACCGGTGCTTCGCCGTCACGGTCGCGAGGTCTTCGAGCGTCGGATCGACAAGGAGCACGGTCGCGCCCGAGTGCTCCACGATGTATTCGACCTCTTCGGGCCGCAGCCGGAAGTTGATCGGCACGAGCACCCGGCCCGACGACGGCACGGCGTAGAAGAGCTCGAGCAGGCGCGCGGCGTTCGGCGAGACGACGGCGACGCGTTCGCCCGGGTCGACGCCGAGCTCGTCCAGCCCGGCCTGGATCGCGCGCACCCGGCGGGCGACCTCGGCGTAGGTGAGCGAGCCGAGGCTGTCGTCGCACTGCGGCTCGTCGATGACGCCGATGCGGTCGCCGAACACGGTTTCGGCGCGGTCGAGGAAGTCGTTGACGAGGAGCGGGACCTTCATAAGCGAGGAAGTTACTCGCTCCACTTCTCCAGTGTCTCGGCGTCGGGCCGCCCGCTCACCTGGCCCCTGCGGAACGACCACATCGAGAACGGCGTCGAGCCGGTGACGAACATCGCGAAGACGCCGATGCAGACCGCGTCCACGATGAACACCTTCGTCTGCACGAGCCGGGAGAAGTGGTCGGCCAGCCCGAAGCCCCAGAAGGCGACGTTGGCCGCGATGAAGGCGAGCAGCAGCCCGAGCAGGATGGTGCCGGTGCGGGTGAGCCTCACGTTCCGAATGTCGTCACCTCCCCGTCGTGGCTTGACCGGCGACGAGTGCCGGCAGCACCGCGCCGATCGGCTCCCGGACGACCGCAGTGGCGATTCCGTCGTACGGCGTGGGCTCGGCGTTGACGACGACGAGGTCGGCGCCCGCGTCGACCGCGACCTGGCAGAGGCCGGCCGCCGGCTGCACGGTGAGCGAGGAGCCGACCGCGAGGAACACCTCACACGACGAGGCGGCGGCGACCGCGCGCTCGACGACGTCGCGGTCGAGCTGTTGGCCGAAGGAGATGGTCGCGGACTTCAGGATTCCGTCGCACGCCGTGCAGGAGGGATCGACATCGCCGGCGCGGACCCGGGCGAGCTCGTCGGCCATCGGCGTGCGGGTCCCGCAGCCGAGGCACTCGGCCCACCAGATCGTGCCGTGTAGCTCCACGACGAGATCCGGGTCGGAGCCGGCCCGCTGGTGCAGCCCGTCGACGTTCTGGGTGAGCAGCGCGACGAGGCGGCCACTCGCTTCGAGGGCGACGAGCGCGCGGTGCGCGTCGTTCGGTTCCGCGGTCCACGCCGGATGGGCCTGCCGCGACTGCCAGGCGCGCCGCCGTACCTCGGGATCGGCGACGTAGTCGGCGAGCGTCGACATGCGGGCGGCCTCGGGGTTGCGGGTCCAGAGGCCGTTGGGGCCGCGGTAGTCGGGGATGCCCGAGTCGGTCGAGATGCCAGCGCCGGTGAGGACCGCGATACGGATCGCGCCGGCGACCAGAGCTCGCACGTCCCCGGCCGCCGTGTCCACGCTGCCGAGCCTAGGCCGCGTCACACGGTCACTTCACCGCCCGTACGACGCCCGCTCGGGCGGTGAAACGACCAGCGCGCCGCCGAAAACCGGGCGACCGGGGCCGCGGCGGTGCGGTAGGACTCGTGCATGGGAGACACGCCGTACCCGCTCCGCGCGGTCACCGAGGACGAGCTCGATCACTTCTTCCGCGTGCTCATGCGCGCCTTCGGCGAGGACAGCCGCCCGGCGGAGATCGCGCTCGACCGGCTCACCGCCGAGGCCGATCGCACCATCGCCGCCTTCGACGGCGACGACATGGTCGGCACGGCCGGCGCGTTCACGTTCGACCTCGCCGTACCCGGCGCCCGGCTGCCCGCGGCCGGGGTGACATACGTCGGCGTGAGCCCGACGCACCGGCGCCGCGGCGTACTGACGTCGATGATGCAGCACCAGCTCGCCGACATTCACGAGCGCGGCGAGCCGGTCGCCGTCCTCTGGGCATCCGAGGCGGCCATCTACGGCCGCTACGGCTACGGCCTCGCCTCCCGACGCATGGACGTCGAGATCGACCGGACCCAGACCGGCGTACGGCGCGACCTCCCGGTGGACGACTCGGTCGAGGTCCGGCTCGTCGCGCCGGACACCATGTACGACGCGGCCGAGGCGATCGAACGCGAAGTCGTCGACGAGCGGCCGGGCCAGTTCGTCCGCGACCGGCGCTGGATCGAGACGGCGCTCGCCGACCTCGAGTCGCGGCGGCACGGCCGGTCGGAGTTGCAAGGCGTCCTCGCCACGCGAGACGGGCGGCCGGTCGGCTACGCGACGTACTCCACGAAGGCCAGCGCGGTGCGCGGGCACTCGATCGCCGACGGCGACATCGCCGTCATCACGCACCGTGCGCTCGACCCCGGCGCGCACGTCGCGCTGGTGCGGCTGCTGCTGTCGCTCGATCTCATGCGCCGGGTGCGCTGGTGGAACCAGCCGCTCGACAGCTCCATCGAGCACTTGCTCACGGATCCGCGGCAGGCGCGCAGCATCGTGACCGACGGCTTGCACGCGCGAGTGGTCGACGTACCGGCCGCGCTGGCCGGCCGGCGTTACGCGCGGCCCATCGACGTCACCATTGCGGTCACCGACGACCGGTGCCCGTGGAACGCCGGCACCTGGCGGCTCGCGGCGGGCGACGACGGCGTCGCGGTGTGCGAACGCGCGACGAGCGACTCGGCCGACGTCGCGCTCGAGATCGAAGCTCTCGGCGCCGCCTACCTCGGCGGGACACCGCTGACCACGCTCGCCGAGGCTGGCCGGGTGAGTACGACGGATCCGTTGCGGCTCAACGAATTGTCGATCGCGTTCGGGTGGTCGCGTCAGCCCTGGTGCCCGGTCATCTTCTGACGTCGACCGGCGAACGACTACGACCACACGCCAGGAACGGCGTGGTCATTGAGCGTGCCCGCGCGGACGATCTCGCGGATTCGGGTCAGGGGAGTCTTCTCCTTCGTCGTCTTCCCCATCCTCGTCGGGGTCGCCTTCCTCGTCCAGGTAGATCATTTCGAATACGGTTGCGTCCATCAGGACTTCGTCTAGTGCCCTCTTGTCCAATTGACCAGTCACAGACTTGAGGGCGGAACGCACCCAATCGTCGAAGGCCTCCGATGTTCGAAAGGTTATGACATCTTCGAAGTCACTCGAGTCTCCGCGATCGTCCGCCACGATCTTGTCGACGATCTGCTTGGCGGATTGCACGTCAGCTTGTATCCGACGTAACTCGGCTAGTTCTACCTCTGCACGTCGCAGCTCGCGCTCAAGGGAGCGTTCGCGGGCGGCGCTGCGAGCGCTCCCCGTCGCGGGCAGCGCTCGGCGAACCAACGTGCCAAGCTCCTTGATCGCATCCATTACCTGCAGATTGCTCTGAGCGATCGGATCAGCGCTCGCTTGCACAGCTACGAACTCTTTCGCGTTCGAAAGGGGGGTTTCCACTCTCTCTGGTGTCTTCACGGCGAAAGCCGCGTAGTCCGCGAGTTTCTTTTTCGCGGAGTCGACACTGTCGAGGTCGGTCACGTCGTAAAAGACGATCCTCATGTCCTTGACATCGAACGGTGCCTTCTCCGACGACTGCTCGATGTGCACCGTTGGTTTTTGATAGCCGTGAGCGATCGCGAGTTCGTACATAACATTCGGGTTGTGGCCTGAGAGGTCGGCGACGATCAAATCCGCTTCGAGGATTCGGCTCACGATCTGCGGCGTAATCGCGCCGGGGTTATTGTCATCGTCTGCCCGTAACACCTGAAAGTCCGGAAGAGCCGCGCGCACTATGTGCCTGAGCACTTTGTCCGCGGCAAGGCGCTCAGACGAACCGGTTGTTCCGATAGGTGACAAGACGAAGCACTTCTTCCTGTGGTCGTCATTTTGGGTCATTGCTCGACCTCCACATCACAACTTCGGGGTACTAACCACCGCACTCCGTGGACAGTCCGAGCAGAATACCGACAATTGCTGATGCGTAGAGCTGCACCAAATTCACGGGAGACCGGCGAGGACGGGCGGGAGGGCGCCGGTGTGCACCACGACAAGTTGTTGCGTCGCGCGCGTCAGCGCGACGTACAGGTCGCGCAGGCCGTGCCCGCCGCCCCCGAGAATCGCCGCCGGCTCGACCAGGACGACGTTGTCGAACTCCAGGCCCTTCGCCGCCGTCACGGTCAGCACCGACACCGGCGACTCCAACGGCTCCCCCGCCGCCACCGCCGGCAATCGCTCGACCACCGCCGCCAGCACCGGGTCGAGCAGCGCGGGCGGGACGAGCACGCCGACCGTGCCGCCGTCGACCGACGCGTACGCCGACGCCGCCGCCGACGCGGTCACCTCGACCACATCGGCGCCGTACGGGACCGGCAATGCAACCGGAGGTACGCCGGTCTCGCGTACCGACTCGGGCGCCTTCGCGCCCGGATCGACGGCGTGCAGGACGTCCGCGGCGACGGCCATGATCTCGGTCGGCGTCCGGTAGTTGACCGACAGCTCTACCGACCGCCAGCGCCCCGGCGCGATCGGCTCGAGCACGTCCTCCCACGACCGCGCGCCCCACTCGGCACTCGTCTGCGCGATGTCGCCGACGACGGTCATCGACCGCGTCGGGCAGCGGCGGATCAGCATCCGCCATGCCATCGGCGAGAGCTCCTGCGCCTCGTCCACGATGACGTGCCCGTAGTGCCATGCCGCATCGCGGCCGGCGCGCTCGGCCAGCGACTGCGCGCTCCCACCACCGGCATAGCGGGCCGCGATCGTCGCCGCGTCGACCCGTATGTCGGTCATCGTCGCGGCAACGACCTCGCGCGCATACGCGACGTCGTCACGGAGCCGGCGCCGTTGCTGCGCGATCTCCACCATCTCCTGCGGATCGCCGAGCAGGGCCCACGCCTCGTCGAGCACTGGTACGTCGCCGATCGTCCACCCGCTGCCGCGCTCCCGCCGTAACGGCCCGCGGTCCTCGGCGTACATCCGCTCGACCAGCTCGCTCGGTCCGACCAGCGGCCAGAGGTCGTTGACCAGTTCGCGGAAGTCGTCGCTGCGCATGAGGTTCTGCACGACCCAGCGCTGACCCGACAGCTCGGGATCGCGGCCGACGACGTCGCGCACGAGCATCCGCAGCAACTGCTTCGCGAACGTGTAGCGGGCGCGGTTGTGCCGCCGGCCGCTGCGCCGCGCGCGCGAGCGGGCACCGGCGATTTGCTGCGGCGACAGCACCAGCTCGTGCTCGTCGAACACGACGACCCGCGGCGCGTCGGGTACCCGCTGGCAGGCCGCGACCGCGTCGGCCACCCGCTGCGCCATCGACACGTCGGCCTTCGCCGCGGCGGCGGCCGGCGAGTCCTCCGCGGTCACCGTGACTCCCGGCACGAGCGTCGCCAGCGTCGCGAGGACGACGCCGGTCTCGCCGAGCGACGGCAGCACCTGCTCGATGTAACGCAGGAACACGTTGTTCGGGCCGACGACGAGTACGCCGGTGCGGGCGAGCTGCTCGCGGTGCGTGTAGAGCAAGTACGCCGCGCGGTGCAGCGCGACCGCGGTCTTGCCGGTGCCCGGACCGCCCTGCACGACGAGTACGCCGGACGGGTCGGCGCGGATGACCAGATCCTGCTCGGCCTGGATCGTCTCCACGATGTCGCGCATGCGCCCGGTGCGCCGGGCGGTCAACGCCGCGAGCAACGCGCCCTCGCCGCCGAGCGTGGTCTTGTCCTCGTCGGTCAGTGCTTCGAGGTCGAACACGTCGTCCTCGACGTCGAGCAGCTGCCGGCCGCGGGTGCGCAGGTGGCGGCGCCGTACGACGCCGAGGGGGTCGGTCGCGGTCGCGCGGTAGAACGGCTCGGCGACCGGCGCCCGCCAGTCGACCAGCAGCGTGTCGTGGCTGTCGTCGGTCAGGCCGATGCGGCCGACGTGATGCCGGTCGCCGCCGGTCATGTCGAGCCGGCCGAAGCACAGGCCGTTCTCGACCGCGTTCAGTTGCGCGAGGCGGTCCTCGTACATCGTCGCGAACGCGTCCCGCTCGCTGCGGTTCTGCGGCGTACCGCCCTTCTCCCGCCGACGCACCTCCGCGAGCCGCTCGCGGGTCTGGTCGCGCAACAGATCGAGGCGGTCGTACAGCCTGGTGAGGTTCGCCTGCTCGCGCTCGACCTCATCGACCTTGCCGGACAAATCGGTGGCCCCTCCCGGAAATATGCGACCGTCCAGCCTACGCCGACTACGCGCGGTTGCGCTGCCGCCGGCAATCGCGGCGAACCTGCCCTCGAAGGGAGTCGGACCGCGGCTGACCTCCCACCTCCATTGCAAGACGTACGTACGGTTTGATAGAGTGGGCGCCGTGCCCAAGGTCTCCGCCGAGCGTCTCGAGGCGACCCGGCGCCGGGTCCTCGACGGTGCCCGGCGGGCCTTCGCCACCCACGGCTACGAGGGCGCGACCGTCCGGATCCTCGAGGAGGAGACGGGCCTGTCACGCGGCGCGATCTTCCACCACTTCCCGGACAAGGACGCCCTCTTCCTCGCCCTCGCCCGCGAGGACGCCGAGGAGGTCGCGAGCCTGGTGGACGAGGCCGGCCTCGTCGAGGCGATGAGAAGGCTGCGCTACAAGGACGCCGGCTGGCTCGGCGTCCAGCTCGAGGTCGCGCGCCGGCTGCGCACCGACGGCGAGTTCAACCAGGCGTGGGAGCAGCACCTCAAAGGCATCGCCCGCGCAACGCAGGCCCGGCTCGCGCGCCAGCGCGACGCCGGCGTCGTACGGCGCGACGTCCCCGTCGCCACGCTCGCGGCGTTCCTGTCCCTCGTGTACGACGGCCTCGTCGCGCATCTCGCGACGGGCATGCCAATCGCCCATCTCGACGGGGTGCTCGACCTGGTCGAGCAAGCCGTGCGCCAAACTCCAGGAGCAGAGGCTCCGATGACAACCCCCGAGGAGCAACCCCGATGAGCAACCCCAACACTTTCGGCGCCCGCGCGACGCTTGCCGTCGGCGACAAGAACGTCACGATCTACCGGCTCGACAAGGTCCCCGGCAGCGAGCGGCTCCCCTATTCGCTCAAGGTCCTGCTCGAGAACCTCTTGCGCAACGAAGACGGGCATCACGTCACCGCCGACCAGGTGCGCGCGCTCGCCGGCTGGGACCCGAAAGCAGAGCCCGACACCGAGATCCAGTTCACCCCGGCGCGGGTCATCATGCAGGACTTCACCGGTGTGCCGTGCGTCGTCGACCTCGCCGCGATGCGCGAGGCGATGCACGCGCTCGGCGGTGACGCGACGAAGATCAACCCGCTGGTGCCGACCGAGCTGGTCATCGACCACTCAGTGATCGTGGACGTGTTCGGCGCGCCCGAGGCGTTCGAGCGCAACGCCGAGCTGGAGTTCGAGCGCAACAAGGAGCGCTACCAGTTCCTGCGCTGGGGCCAGGACGCGTTCGAGGGCTTCACCGTCGTGCCGCCGGACACCGGCATCGTGCACCAGGTCAACCTCGAGTACCTCGCCCGCGTGGTGTTCGAGAAAGACGGCGTGGCCTACCCCGACACGCTGGTCGGCACCGACTCGCACACGACGATGATCAACGGCCTCGCGGTGCTCGGCTGGGGCGTCGGCGGCATCGAGGCGGAGGCCGCGATGCTCGGCCAGCCGGTGTCGATGCTCATCCCGCGCGTCGTCGGCTTCAAGCTCTCCGGCGAGCTGCCGGAAGGCGCGACCGCGACCGACCTCGTCCTCACCATCACCGAGCTGCTGCGCAAGCACGGCGTGGTCGGCAAGTTCGTGGAGTTCTACGGCCCGGGCGTCTCCGCCGTACCGCTCGCCAACCGCGCGACGATCGGCAACATGTCGCCGGAGTACGGCAGCACCTGCGCGATCTTCCCGATCGACAACGAGACGCTGACCTACCTGCGCCTCACCGGCCGCAGCGACGAGCTCGTCGCGCTGGTCGAGGCGTACGCGAAGGAGCAGGGCCTCTGGCACGACCCCGACCACGAGCCGGCCTACAGCGAGACGCTGGAGCTCGACCTGTCGACGGTCGAGCCGTCGCTCGCCGGCCCGAAGCGCCCGCAGGACCGGGTCTCGCTCTCGGCGGCGAAGGACAGCTTCCGCGAGGCGCTCAAGGGATACGTCGCCGACGACGGCAACGGCGACAGCGCCAACGAGGCGTCGAAGGAGTCGTTCCCGGCGAGCGATCCGCCGTCGGTCACCAGCGCCGGCGCGCACGACGAGCCGGCCGGTGCGCCGTCGCGTCATGGTGGTGGCCGCCCGTCCAACCCGGCGCGGATCACGCTCGACGGCGAAGAGGTCGAGATCGACCACGGCGCCGTCGTCGTCGCCGCGATCACGTCGTGCACCAACACCTCGAACCCGTTCGTGATGGTCGGCGCCGGTCTGGTCGCGCGGAACGCGGTCGAGCGCGGCCTGACCCGCAAGCCGTGGGTCAAGACGTCGCTCGCGCCGGGGTCGAAGGTCGTCATGGACTACTACGACAAGGCCGGCCTCACGCCGTACCTCGAGAAGCTCGGCTTCGGCCTCGTCGGCTACGGATGTACGACGTGCATCGGCAACAGCGGCCCGCTGATCCCCGAGGTGTCGCAGGCGGTCAACGACAACGACCTCGCGGTCGTTTCCGTGCTGTCCGGCAACCGCAACTTCGAGGGCCGGATCAACCCCGACGTGAAGATGAACTACCTCGCGTCGCCGCCGCTGTGCGTCGCCTATGCACTCGCGGGCACGATGGACATCGACCTGCAACGCGACCCGATCGGCCAGGACTCCGACGGCAAGGACGTCTACCTCGCCGACATCTGGCCGTCACCGCAGGAGGTCTCGGAGATCGTCGCGTCGTCCGTGCAGGCAAGCGGGTTCTCGTCGTCGTACGACGACGTCTTCGCCGGCGACGAGCGGTGGCGCTCGCTCGACGTACCGACGGGCGACGCGTTCGAGTGGCAGGACGCGTCGACGTACGTACGGCGGCCGCCGTACTTCGACGGGATGACGCGCGAGCCCGCGCCGCTGACCGACATCATCGGCGCGCGCGTTCTCGCGGTGCTCGGCGACAGCGTGACCACCGACCACATCTCCCCCGCCGGCTCGATCAAGACCGACTCACCTGCGGGCTCGTACCTCACCGAGCACGGTGTCGAGCGCAAGGACTTCAACTCCTACGGCTCGCGCCGTGGCAACCACGAGGTGATGATCCGCGGCACGTTCGCGAACATCCGGCTGCGCAACCAACTCGCGCCCGGCACCGAGGGCGGCGTCACCCGCCACCTTCCCGACGGCGAGCAGATGTCGATCTACGACGCCGCGCAGCGCTACGCCGATGAGGGCGTGCCGCTGGTGGTGCTCGCGGGCAAGGAGTACGGCTCCGGGTCGTCGCGCGACTGGGCGGCGAAGGGCACGATGCTGCTCGGAGTCCGCGCCGTGATCGCCGAGTCCTACGAGCGCATCCACCGGTCCAACCTGATCGGCATGGGTGTGCTGCCGCTGCAGTTCGCGAACGGCGAGACCCGCGAGTCGCTCGGGCTCACCGGCGAAGAGGTCTTCGAGATCGCCGGGCTGGCCGGCGTCGAGGACATCCCGCGGCAGATCACCGTGCGCGCGGATGACAAGGAGTTCACGGCGACGGTGCGGATCGACACGCCGGGCGAGGCGGAGTACTACCGGCACGGGGGCATCCTCCAGTACGTGCTGCGGAGCCTCATCTAGCCCGTCGAGTGTCGGCGGTCCGGCGTGCGCGGGCGCGTCGTACCGCCGACACTTCGGTTCCGCCCTGGTTCGAAGGAGTGCGATGGATCTCGGGCTCGCTGACCGCGTCTACGTCGTCACCGGCGGCACCAAGGGGCTCGGGTTCGCGACCGCGCGCTGTCTCGTCGGCGACGGCGCGCGGGTCGTGGTGTCGTCGCGCTCGCAGTCATCGGTCGACGCGGCGGTCGCCTCGCTCGGCGCGGACGCCGCTCGCGGGATCGCGGCCGACAACGCCGACCCGGGGACGCCGTCGCGCCTGGTCGAGGCCGCAACGTCGGCGTGGGGGCGGCTCGACGGCGCGCTGATCTCGGTCGGCGGGCCGCCGGGTACGCCGGCGCTCGGCGCGACCGACGAGCAGTGGCGGGACGCGTTCGAGTCGGTGTTCCTCGGCGCGGTGCGGATGGCGCGCGAGCTGGTGCCGCATCTCGGCGACGGCGCGGCGGTCGGGCTGGTCCTGTCGTCGTCGGTGAAGTCGCCCCTCAGTGGCATCGAGATCAGCAACGGGCTGCGGCCCGGGCTGGCGATGTGGGCGAAGCAACTGGCCGACGAGCTGGGCCCGCGCGGGGTGCGGGTGTTCTCGCTGCTGCCGGGCCGGGTGCGGACCGACCGGACCCTTTCGCTGACTCCGGACCCGGCCGCGCAGGAGGCACTCGCCGCGACGATCCCGCTGCGGCGGATGGGCGACCCGGAGGAGTTCGGCCGGGTCGCGGCGTTCCTGCTCTCCCCGGCGGCGTCGTACCTCACCGGCCTCGTCGTACCGGTCGACGGCGGGGCCCTGCGCGCGCTCTAGCAACACGCGCCGGCGCGAAGCGGGTGCCCTCGGGTGCGCCCTGACGCATCCGGGCGCGCGCTTGCCGGCCCGACTAGTGGCCGAACAGCGCCTTCGCGGCGATCGAGGACATGCGACCCTCGGCAAGGTCATCGAGTGCGGGAACCGAGACGGTTGCGTCGGTGTCGTCCGTCACGTCGGCCGAGGCCTCCGCCTCCTCCGCACGCACCTCCCGCGCCGGCTGGTCCCAGGCCGACTCCAGCAGCGCCGTCTCGACCGAGCCGAGCCGGGCGAGGACTTCATCGATGCGGCCGGAAAGCTCGTCCAGCCGGTTGCCGACCGCGCCGACGACCGCCTCGATGACGGACGGCTCCGGACGCGGCAGCGGCTCGGCCGCGACCGCGCGCAACGCCGCGACGACCGCGAGGCGGCGGGTTTCGAGCGAGGTGCGCACGGCGAAGGCTCCGGAAATCGTGGGTTGACCCCATTGTTTCACGGGCCGCGCCGCCCGCGGCTAGTGCGCGTAGTAGACGGTGTCCTGCGGCGTCGACGCGGGCGAGTAGTAGACCGCCGGCTTGCCGGAGTACGCGGTGAGTCCGTCCAGGCCGACGTCGCTGCCGAACGAGAGTGCACGGCTGCGCCAGGTCCCGGTCGCGTTGGAGTAAAGATCCGTCCGGTCGTAGTTGGTGCCTCGCACGGTCGCGATCCACTGGTAGCCGGTAGCCGGATCGACCGCGTAGGCCGCGGTCATCGAGGCTGCCGTCGTCGTCACGACCACACGATGCGGAGTGCTGCCGGAGTCGGTGATCGTTTCGAGATCGGCGGCCGAGCTGGTCGAGCGGTAGACGAGCAGGTACGTCGTCACGGAGTGCTGGACGACGCCTAGTGCACTGAGGTTGGCACCCGCGCCGTTGGTGAGCTTCGCCGACACGAGGGTGCGGCCCGCCGACCATCCCGAGGTCGTGCTCTGCAGCGCGAGGAACGAGACGAGGCTCGAGGTGGAGTGCGCGAGGATGAGCTTCACGCTTGACGACGACGTCGCGACGAGACCGACCGGCGAGTTGCTCACCGTGGATGCGACGGCCGTGACCTGTTCCGTCCGTCCGTTGTGGCCGGGCATCGTCGACTCGGCGTACGTCGTCAAGGTCTGGTACTTGTTGAACTGCCGCCACACGACCGCCCAATGCCCGCCCGCCGCGGCGACGGCCGTCACCGGGAACCTCGAGACGCCGGCGCCGCCGGCGGTCGTGAGCAGCCGCAACTGGACGTACTTCGCGGCACTGGTCCGGACCCAGAGCTCGAGATGCGTCGTGTAGCGCGGGTTCACCCGCACGAAGTACGTCGTCGCGCCGTCGCGGGCGATGGCGTCGACGAGGTCCCAGTGGCCGTTGTAGCCGGCGAACGGAGTCCGTTCGATGTGGTAACCGGCGGTGGGGCTCCCGGAGACGAAGGCGATGTGGCCGCACTTGTCGCGCGCCGCGGCGTACACGGTTGCGCCCACCTGCGTCGACCGGTACAGCCAGAGCGACGTGTCGCTACAGGTGAAGGGCGTGCGACCGAGGCTGCGTGACGACCACGTCGTCGCGCTCGCGTCCTGCACGGGAAGGACCACGGCGACCAAAGCAATGACAGCGCCGATGACGGCAACGAACCGCCGAGCCATGAGTCCCCCGCCTCCACACGCCGACGAATACCGGCCGCAACGCTACAGCGTCTGGACCGGCACGTCCTGGCTTTGGAACTGCGTCCGGTACAGCTCGGCGTAGAGCCCGCCGGCCGCCAGCAGCTCGTCGTGCGTGCCGCGCTCGACAACGCGCCCGTCGTCCACGACGAGGATCTGGTCGGCCTCGCGGATCGTCGACAGCCGGTGCGCGATGACCAGCGACGTGCGCCCGGCCAACGCGGTCTTGAGCGCGCGCTGCACGGCGACCTCGGATTCGCTGTCGAGGTGCGCGGTCGCCTCATCGAGTACGACGACCGACGGCGCCTTCAGCAGCAGCCGCGCGATCGCAAGCCGCTGCTTCTCCCCGCCCGACATCCGGTAGCCGCGGTCGCCGACGACGGTGTCCAGCCCGTCCGGCAGCTCGCGGAGCAGATCGCCGATCTGCGCCGCGTCGACGGCGGCCCACAACTGCTCGTCGGTGGCGTCCGGCCGCGCGTAGAGCAGGTTGGCGCGAATCGTGTCGTGGAACATGTGCGCGTCCTGCGTCACGACACCGACAGCATCGCGCAACGACCGCAGCGTCACCTCGCGGACGTCGCGACCGCCGACGAGTACGGCGCCCTGCTGCACGTCGTACATGCGCGTGACGAGCTGCGAGATCGTGGTCTTGCCGGCGCCGGAGGGCCCGACGAGCGCGACGAGTTGCCCCGGCTCGATGCGGAACGACACGTCGTGCAGGACCTGCTTCTCCGGCACCTGGTCGAGTACGGCGACCGACTCCAACGACGCGAGCGACACCTCGGCCGCGGTCGGGTAGCGGAAGCCGACATGGTCGAACTCGACCGTCGCCGCGCCGCCGAGCGGCGATTCGAGATCGGCGGCGTCCGGCCGGTCGGCGATCGCCGGCGGCAGGTCGAGCACCTCGAAGACGCGATCGAACGACACGAGCGCCGTCATCACGTCGACCTGGATGTTGGACAGCGCGGTGATCGGCCCGTACAGCCGGTTGAGGTAGGCAGCGAGCGCGACGACGGTGCCGAGCATCTTCGGATCGGTCGCGGCCTGATAACCGCCGAGGCCGTAGACGAGCGCCGTACCGAACGTCGCGACGAGGGTCAGCGAGACGAACAGGATCCGCCCGTACATCGCCTGCTGCACACCGATGTCCGCGACCCGTCGCGCCTTGCCGCGGAACAGGCTCTCCTCGTCCTCGGGCCGGCCGAAGAGCTTGACCAGCAACGCGCCGGAGACGTTGAACCGTTCGGTCATCTGCGTCGACATCTCGGCGTTCAGCGCGTAGGACTCGCGGGTGATCCGTTGCAGCCGAGTCGCCATGAGCCGCGCGGGGATGATGAACAGCGGCACCATCGCAAGCGACAGCAACGTGATCTGCCACGACAGCAGGAACATGAACACGAGCACCATCGAGACCGAGATGACGTTGCTCACGACGTTGGACAGCGTGCCGGTGAACGCCTGCTGCGCGCCGAGCACGTCGCTGTTGATCCGGCTGATCAGCGCGCCGGTCTGGGTGCGGGTGAAGAACGCGATCGGCATACGCTGGATGTGGGTGAACACCGCCGAACGCATGTCGTAGATGAGGCCTTCACCGATGCGCGCGGAGTACCACCGGTTCGCCAGGTTGACGATCGCGCCGACGACCGCCAGCCCGGCGATCAGGAACGCCAGCCCGATCACGAGACCACGCCGGTGCCGGACGATGCCGTCGTCGATGATCGCCTTGTAGATCAACGGGTTGACGTTGCCGACGCCCGCGTCCACGACGATCAGCGCGAGGAACCAGACGAGGTAGCGCTTGTACGGCGCCGCAAACCGGGCGATCCGCTTGATCGTGCCCGGCGGCAGCCGTCGCTCGGTCACCGACGGATCGCGGCTCAGCGACCGCATCACATGCCAGCCCGCGGCCGGCCCTCCCATGGACAAGCGCCCTCACCTCTCCCCCAGTCCAACACAGGACAGGGGCAAGTGCTTCCGAAGTGCCGGCCGGCGGACGCGTCCGGGCGCGTCCGTTTGCCGACACTTCAGCGGTGCGGTCCGCCGCCGGGGCTCAAGTGAAGGCGCTCACGCCGGTGAGCGCTCGGCCGATGAGCAGCTTCTGCACCTGCGAGGTGCCTTCGTACAGGGTCGTGACGCGCGCGTCGCGGAGCAGCTTGCCGACGACGAACTCGTCGACGTACCCGTAGCCGCCGTGCACCTGCACCGCGTTGTTGGCGGCCCGCACGCACACCTCGGACGCGTAGTACTTCGCCATCGACGCCGCGGTGGTGAACTTCTCCCCGCGCATCTTGAGGTCGGCCACCCGCCAGGTCATCATCCGCGCGGCCTCCGTCTCGACCGCCGAGTCCGCGATCAGCTCCTGGACGAGCTGGAAGCCGGCGATCGGCCGGCCGAACTGCTCGCGGTCCTTCGCGTAACCGAGCATCGCGTCGACGGCGGCCTGCGCGAGCCCGGTGCACGACGCAGCGAGCGACATGCGGCCGTCGTCCAGCGCGGAGAGTGCGACCTTGATGCCGTCGCCTTCGTCGGCCAAGAGCGCCGAGGCCGGTACGACGACGTCGTCCAGCGCGATCTCCGCCGTATCGCACGACCGCAGGCCGAGCTTGCCGTGAATCGGCTTGGGCGTGAAGCCAGGCGTGTCGCACGGCACCAGGAACGCGGAGACACCCCGCGCGCCCTCGCCGCCGGTGCGCGCCATCACCAGCGCGATGCCGGCGATGTCGCCGTTGGTGATGAAGATCTTCGAGCCGTTGATCCGGTACGAGTCGCCTTCGCGCACCGCGGTCGCACGCAGGTCGGCAGGGTTGGAGCCGTGGTTGGGCTCGGTGAGGCAGAAGCAGCCGAGCACCTCGCCGGCCGCCATCCGCGGCAGCCATTGCTGCTTCTGCTCGTCGGTCCCCCACCGTGCGATGGATCCGGCGACGAGGCCGAGGTGCACCGAGAGGATCGACCGCACGTTGGCGTCGCCGCGGCCGAGCTCCTCGACCACGAGGCAGTACGTCAGCGGGTCGGCACCGCCGCCGCCGTACTCCTCGGGGATCGTCAGCCCGATCCAGCCGTCCCGGATGAGGCCGTCGAGGCCCTCTTGCGGGAAACGTTCCTCGCGGTCGTTGCGAATCGCGGCGGGGGCGACGACGGCGTCGACCCACTCGCGCACCGCGCGCCGGGCCGCATCCTGCTCAGGGCTGAGAGTCAGATCCATGCGCTGATCCTGCCGTCAGCGCTCTGATGCGCAGCAGTTGGGCCTGCCGTTCGGCCAGCAGCTGCTCGTCGTACGTCCGATCCCGCGCGCCCAGCAGCAGCTTCTTGGTCGCGACGACCGCGTCACGGACGGTGCTCGACAAGCCCGCGACGAGGTCCTCGACCGCGGCGTCGAGCTGGTCGGGCGCGACCACGAGATTGGCGAGACCGATCCGCTCGGCCTCTTCGGCGCCCACCCGGCGGCCGGTCGCGCAGATCTCGAGCGCGCGCGAGTAGCCGACGAGGTCGACCAGCACCTGCGTCCCGCCGAGGTCCGGCACCAGCCCGAGCGTCGGCTCGGCCATCGTGAACTGCACGTCGGTCGCCGCGATGCGCAAATCGCACGCGAGCGCGAGCTGGAAGCCGGCGCCGACCGCGTGCCCCTGCACGGCGGCGACACTGACGAACTCCGGCCGCCGCAGCCAGCTGAACCCCGCCTGGTACGACGCGATCCGTTCGAGGAACTGTTCGTCGCCCTCGCTTTGCCAGGCGCCGATGCCGGCGAACATGCTCCGGTCGAGCCCGGCCGAGAACGACGGCCCCTCGCCGCTGACGACGACGACGCGTACGTCGTCGGGCAGCGACGCGCCGGCCGCCGCCAGCGCGAGCCACGTCTCCGGGGTCTGCGCGTTGCGCTTCTCCGGCCGGCACAGCCGCACCCGCGCGACCGGGCCGTCGACCTCGACCGCAACCCCGCCGTTCGCGGGCACCTGCGCGTCGCCCCCCATCGCTGCGCTCGCCCCGCCGCTCAGGAGACCTTGCGGCGGGTCGCGCCGCCGCGACCGCGAAGGTTGACGCCGGACTCCGACAGCATCCGGTGCACGAACCCGTACGACCGGCCGGTCGACGATGCCAGCGCGCGGATGCTCTCGCCGCTGTCGTACTTGCGTTTCAGGTCGGCGGCGAGCCGGTCCCGCTCGCCACCCGTGACCCGAGTCCCTTTCTTGAGCTCTGCCACCGTGCCACCTCCGGTTCGAGTGCTCCGTATGACCGCAAGATCACTACTATCACCTTTGTCCGGGCTAGCCGAACCGCGACGGATGTTGCCGCGTGGTGACGCCGCGGCGTCCTACCCGACGATCTCGCTGACGGTCATGAAGGTGCCGCTCGCGGGGAGGTTGCGCAGGTCGCGGCCCGACTCCTTGCCCGCGTCCGACGACAGCGCCGCGTTGAGCGCGTCATGGTCGGCGAAGTACATCTCCGCGATCAGGTGGTACGGCGACGGAGTGCCGCCGGGGCCGCCGACGACGCGCGCGATCTCGACCCGTTCGAGCCCGGGGTAGCGCTGCACGATCGGCACGTGCACGTCGTGGTAGTGCCGGTCGAACGCCTCGGCGTCCTCGGGCGTGCCGTAGACGACGGTGAGCTTCACAGCCATGCCCGGCACCTTACGGCGAGGTGAGCTAGGCCAGCGCCACCAGGTCGGCGAGGTCGGCGCTCCAGTGATCCTCGATGCCGTCGGGAAGGAGCAGAACCCGTTGCGGCGCAAGGGCTTCGACCGCACCCTCGTCGTGCGTCACGAGCACGATCGCACCGGCGTACCCGCGTAGTGCCGACAGCACCTGCTCGCGGCTCGCGGGGTCGAGGTTGTTCGTCGGCTCGTCGAGCAGCAGCACGTTGGCGCTCGACACGACGAGTCGGGCGAGGGCGAGCCGGGTCTTCTCACCGCCGGACAACGTGCCGGCCGGCTGGTTCACGACGTCGCCGGAGAACAGGAACGACCCGAGCACCTTGCGCTGCTCGACCTCGGGCAGGTGCGGCGCGACGGCGGCGAGGTTGGCGAGCACGCTCGCGTCGGGATCGAGGGTCTCGTGCTCCTGCGCGTAGTAGCCGAGCCGCAGGCCGTGGCCGGGCAGAACCTCGCCGGTGTCGGGCCGCTCGACCCCCGCGAGGATGCGCAGCAGCGTCGTCTTGCCGGCGCCGTTGAGGCCGAGTACGACGACGCGGCTGCCCCGGTCGACCGCGAGGTCGACGTCGGTGAACACCTCCAGCGAGCCGTAGCACTTCGACAGCCCCTCGGCGGTGAGCGGGACCTTTCCGCACGGCGCGGGATCGGGGAAACGGATGCGTGCGACCTTGTCGGCCGCGCGCTCGCCTTCGAGCCCGGACAGCAGCCGTTCCGCGCGGCGGGCCATGTTCTGCGCCGCGACCGCCTTCGTCGCCTTGGCCCGCATCTTGTCCGCCTGCGCCATCAACGCCGCGGCCTTCTTCTCCGCGTTGGCGCGCTCGCGGTGCCGGCGCCGCTCGTCGACCTCGCGCTGCTGCAGGTAGGCCTTCCAGCCGACGTTGTAGAGGTCGAGGACGGCCCGGTTGGCGTCGAGGTGGAACACCTTGTTGACCACGTGGTCGAGCAGGTCGACGTCGTGGCTGATGACGACGAGACCGCCGGCGTACCCGCGCAGGTAGTCGCGCAGCCACGTGATCGAGTCGGCGTCGAGGTGGTTGGTCGGCTCGTCCAGCAGCAACGTGCTCGCACCGGAGAACAGGATGCGCGCGAGCTCCACCCGCCGGCGCTGGCCGCCGGACAGCGTGCCGAGCGGCTGGTCGAGGACACGCTCGGGCAGGCCGAGGTTCGAGCAGATCCGCTCGGCCTCGGCCTCGGCGGCGTACCCGCCGAGTGCGGTGAACTGCTCTTCGAGCCGGCCGTATCGGCGGATCAGCGCATCGTCGTGCGGCCGCTCGGCGAGCTGGATCTGCCCCTTCTCCATGCCGCGCAGCAGCTCGTCGATCCCGCGCGCGGACAGGACCCGGTCGCGGGCGATCGTGTCGAGGTCGCCGGTACGCGGGTCCTGCGGCAGGTAGCCGACGCTCGCGGTGCGCTCGACCGCACCGGCCGCCGGGATGCCCTCGCCGGCCAGGACGCGGCACAGCGTCGTCTTGCCGGCGCCGTTGCGGCCGACGAGGCCGACGCGGTCGCCGCCGGCGACCCGGAAGGTCGCGGCGTCGAGGAGAAGGCGGGCGCCGGCGCGCAGCTCCAGCCCGGTGGCGGTAAGCATGGGAGCAACCAGCCTAGGCGTTGCGGCACCTCTGGGCCGCGCGCGTGCGTGCGGTGGTCGTTCTACGACCCGAACGGGTGCAATACAGGCGGTGAAGTGACCGCTTCGCCTGCTCCGGCGCCGTGACCGAACGGTGACCGAGCTGTGACCCCGGTGGCACCACGGCCGGCCCGTACGGCGGGAGCATCCGGAGTGTGCGGGTATCCGCAGCACCGCAGGTCTTCATCTTGACGACGCGCGCGCCGGCGGCGTCGTACGGGCACGACTACGCCGCCAACGACCTGACCCTCACCGAAGAGTCGGTCTGTCCGCGCTGCCTGCAATGGATCCAGCCGGGCGACATCGTCCGGCGTACCGCGTTCGGTCCGGCGCAGCACGAGGCGTGCCCGCTGACCCGCGGAAGCGTCGGCTGCCCGACGCGCTAGAGCGCGCCCGGTCGCCGGCACTTCGCGCTCGCGGCCGCGAGCGACAATGACCTGTGCGCCCCGTGTCGCCGCGACTGACCCTCGCCGGCCTCGTCCTCGTCATCACCGTCGTCGCCGTCGAAGCCATGGCGGTCGCGACCGCGATGCCCACCGTCGTACGGCACCTGCACGGGCTGCACTGGTACGGCTGGTCGTTCACGGCGTACTTCCTCACCGACGTCATAGGTATGGTCGACGCGGGCGCGCGCTGTGACCGGCACGGGCCGCGCGCGTCGCTGGTCGGCGGGCTCGTCGTGTTCGGCGTCGGCCTGCTCACCGCGGGCCTCGCACCCGACATGGCGGTGTTCACCCTCGGCCGCGCGTTGCAGGGGCTGGGCAGCGGCAGCCTGATCGTCGCCGTCTACGTCGTCATCGCCCGCGCGTTCGACCAGGAACGGCGGCCGCGCGTGTTCGCCGCGATGTCCGGCGCGTGGGTCGTTCCCGCGCTGGTCGGGCCGGCCGCCGCGGGTGCGGTCACGGACTGGGTCGGCTGGCGCTGGGTGTTCCTCGGCATCGTGCCGCTCGCGGCGTTCGGCGCGCTGATGCTGGTTCCCGTCGTACGGCAGGTCACGGCGAGCGGTACGGCGGGCGTGCCGCGGCTCGGTCTCGTCGGCGGCGTCCGGCTGGCCGGCGGCCTCGCCCTCGGCCAGTTCGCCGGGCAGCGGCATGATTGGACCTCGATCCCGTTGCTACTGCTCGCTTTTGCCACTGCCGGTCCACCGCTCGTACGGCTGCTGCCGCCCGGCGCGTTACGCGGCGGGCGCGGCCTGCCGACCACGGTGGTGCTGCGCGGGCTGCTCAGCGGCGGGTTCTTCGGCGCCGAGGCGTACCTCCCGCTCACGCTGGCCCGGCTGCACCACGGCGCCCCGACCGAGGTCGGCATCCCGCTGACGCTCGGCGCGATCGGTTGGTCGGCGGGGTCCTGGTCGCAGGGGCGATTCCGGGCGGAGGATCGGCGGCCGTTGTTGCGCGCCGGCTTCTCGCTCGTCGCGGTCGGCGTCGCCAGCCTCTCGGTGCTGACGCTCGGCTCGGTGTCGCTGTGGGTCGCGGCGCCGATCTGGCTGGTCGCCGGCGCCGGGATGGGTCTCGCGATGCCGACGATCTCGGTCGCCGTACTGCACCTGTCGCCGGTCGCCGAGCAGGGCGCGAACAGCGCCGCGCTTCAGGTCGCCGACGTCGTCGGCAGCGCGATCGGCGTCACGGTGGCCGCTTCGGCCGTGCTGGTCGCCGGCACCGCGCACCTCGCGACGGCGTTACGCGTCGCCGACCCGCTGCTGGCGATGATCGCGGTCGGCGGGCTGCTGCTCGTGTCGCGAGTGCACGGAGAACCGGCGCCGGCGAACGCCGCGCCGGCCTCCGCGGCCGCCCTCGGCTGAACGACAAGGTTGACTGCGACGTTGTGTGTCGGTGCGGCCCTGCTTACTGACACACAACGTCACACTCGACCAGGTGGGGGCGCGGTCAGACGTTGAAGCCGAGGGCGCGCAGCTGCTCGCGGCCCTCGTCGGTGATCTTGTCCGGGCCCCACGGCGGCATCCAGACCCAGTTGATCGTGACGCCGTTGGTCAGCCCGTCGAGCGCGCTCGTGGCCTGGTCCTCGATCACGTCGGTCAGCGGGCAGGCCGCGCTCGTCAGCGTCATGTCGATGACGGCGTTGTTGTCGTCGTCGATCGTGACGCCGTAGACGAGGCCGAGGTCGACCACGTTGATGCCGAGCTCGGGATCGACAACGTCGCGCATCGCTTCGAGAACGTCGTCGTACGACGGAGCGGTCGTGGTCATGACGCCGATCCTTCCATGTCTCCGGCGGCCTGCAGCACCGCGTCCCGCCAAGCCATCCACGCAAGCAGCGCGCACTTCACCCGCGCCGGGTACTTCGACACACCCGCAAACGCCACCGCGTCTTCGAGCACGTCCTCGTCGGGCTCAAGCTGGCCCTTCGACTGCATCAGCTCGACGAACGCGTCGTACGCCGCCTGCCCCTCGGCGACGCTGCGGCCGATGACCAGGTCGGTCAGCACGCTGGCCGACGCCTGGCTGATCGAGCAGCCCTCGCTGTCGTAGGAGACGTCGGCGACCGTGTCGCCGTCGAGCGCGACCCGCAGGGTGATCTCGTCGCCGCACGTCGGGTTCAAGTGGTGCACCTGCGCGTCGTACGGCTCCCGCAAGCCCTTGTGGTGCGGGTTCTTGTAGTGGTCCAGGATGATCTCCTGGTACATCGAGTCGACACTCATGCGCCGAAGAACTCCTTGACCTCGTGCAGCCCGCGCACCAGCGCGTCGATGTCGTCGGTCGACGTGTAGAGGTGCACCGACGCGCGCGTCGTCGCCGGCACGCCGTAGCGCAGGCACGCGGGCCGCGCGCAGTGGTGACCGACGCGTACGGCGACGCCGCGCTCGTCCAGCAGCTGGCCGACGTCGTGCGGGTGGATGCGGCCGAGCGCGAACGAGATCGCGCCGCCGCGCATCTCGTTGGTCGCCGGGCCGATGATGCGCAAGCCTTCAACCGACTGCAACGCGTCCAGCGCGTACGACGTCAGCTCGTGCTCGTGCGCGCGCACGACGTCCATGCCGATGTCGGTGAGGTAGTCGACCGCGGCACCAAGGCCCGCGGCCTCGGCGATCGGCGGCGTGCCGGCCTCGTACTTGTGCGGCGGCACCGCCCACGTCGACCCGGCCATCGTGACCTCGTCGATCATCTCGCCGCCGCCGAGGAACGGCGGCCACTCCTCCAGCCGGGCCAACGGCGCCCAGAGCACGCCGATACCGGTCGGGCCGAGCATCTTGTGCCCGGTGAACGCGACCGCGTCGACCCCGAGGGCCTGCACGTCGACGCCCATGTGCGGCACCGACTGCGACGCGTCGAGCACCACCCGCGCACCGACCGAACGCGCCTTCGCGACGACGGCGTCGACCGGGTTGACCGTGCCGAGCAGGTTGGACTGATGCACGAACGCGACGACCTTGGTGCGGTCGGTGATGACGCGGTCGAGGTCATCGAGGTCGAGCCGGCCGTCGTCGGTGAGCCCGATCCACTTGAGCGTCGCGCCCGTCCGCGCGCACGCGAGCTGCCACGGGACGAGGTTGCTGTGGTGCTCCATCTCAGTGACGACGACCTCGTCGCCGGGTCCGAACGGCAGCACGTGCGCGAGCAGGTTCAGCGCTTCCGAGGAGTTCTTGGTGAACACGATCTCGCTCGGCGACGCCGCGTTGACGAAGCTCGCGACCTTCGCCCGCGCGCCTTCGTAGATCGCGGTCGCTTCCTCGGCGAGTGTGTGAATGCCGCGGTGCACGTTGGCGTTGTGCCGCTCGTAGTAGTCGCGCATCGCGTCGAGCACCTGCGTCGGCTTCTGCGACGTCGCTGCACTGTCGAGGTAGACCAGCGGCACACCGGGGCGGACCTCCCGGTCGAGGATCGGGAAATCCTTGCGGATCCTGCCGACGTCCAAGCTCACTCGGCGGCCTCGATCGTGGCCGGACCCGCGCCCTTCACCCACGTGTCGTAACCCTCGGCTTCGAGCAGGTCGGCGAGCTCGGGACCGCCCTCTTCGACAATGCGGCCACCGACGAAGACGTGCACGTAGTCGGGCCGGATGTAGCGCAGGATGCGCGTGTAGTGCGTGATCAGCAGCGTGCCCGTCGTACCCGACTCGCGCACGCGGTTGACGCCGGCGGAGACCACCTTGAGCGCGTCGACGTCGAGGCCGGAGTCGGTCTCGTCGAGGATGGCGACCTTCGGCTTGAGCAGCTCGAGCTGCAGCACCTCGAACCGCTTCTTCTCGCCGCCGGAGAAGCCCTCGTTGACCGAACGCTCCTTGAACGCCGGGTCGATCGACAGCCGCTCGAACGCGGCGTTGAGGTCCTTGACCCACGTCCGCAGCTTCGGCGCCTCGCCCTCGATCGACGTCACCGCCGTACGGAGGAAGTTGGAGACGCTGACGCCGGGCACCTCGACCGGGTACTGCATGGCGAGGAACAGGCCGGCGCGCGCCCGCTCGTCCACCGTCATCGCGAGCACGTCCTCGCCGTCGAGGGTCACCGTGCCGCCGGTGATCGTGTAGCGGGGGTGGCCGGCGACGGAGTAAGCGAGGGTCGACTTGCCCGAGCCGTTCGGGCCCATGATGGCGTGCGTTTCGCCCTGCTTCACCGTCAGGTCGACGCCGGTGAGGATCGGCTTGCCGTCAACGGCGACGTGCAGGTCGTGGATCTCGAGCGTTGCCATCTGCGCTACTCCTTCACGGCGACGAGCACGTCGTCGCCGTCGATCTTCACGGGATATGTCGGGACGGGTTGGTTGGCCGGCAGGCCGGTCGGGCGGCCGCTGCGCAGGTCGAAGCGCGAGCCGTGCAGCCAGCACTCGACCGTGCCGTCGGCGACGTCGCCTTCGGACAGCGGGATGTCGGCGTGCGAGCAGATGTCGGAGATCGCGAAGACCTCGCCCTCGCTCTTCGCCAGGCAGACGGGTACGCCGTCGATCTCGACGCCGATCGCGCTGTCGTCGGCGAGGTCGGCGACCCGGCAGGCGAACAGGTAGTCGCTCACTGCGCCACCGCGCCTTCGATCACCCTGCTGCGCGCGAGCTCGTCGTCCACCGCCGCCATCAGCTGCGCTTCGAGGTCGGGGATGCCGATGCGCGAGATGACGTCGTTGAAGAAACCGCGGACAACCAGCCGCCGCGCGGTCTGCTCGTCGATGCCGCGCGCCATCAGGTAGAAGAGCTGCTCGTCGTCGAACCGGCCGGTCGCACTCGCGTGCCCGGCGCCGGCGACCTCGCCGGTCTCGATCTCGAGGTTGGGCACGCTGTCGGCGCGCGCGCCGTCGGTGAGCAGCAGGTTGCGGTTGAGCTCGTAGGTGTCGGTGCCGACCGCATTCGCGCGGATGATGACGTCGCCGATCCACACCGTGTGCGCCTTCTCGCCCTGCAACGCGCCCTTGTAGGTGACGCGGCTGCGGCAGCGCGGCTGGTCGTGGTCGACCAGCAGCCGGTGCTCGAGGTGCTGGCCGTCGTCGGCGAAGAAGACGCCGAGCAGCTCGGCGTCACCGCCGGGGCCGGCGAAGCGCACCCGCGGGTTGATCCGCACGAGGTCGCCCCCGAGGGTCACGATCACGGACTTGTAGGTCGCGTCGCGGCCGACGCAAGCAACGTGGTGCGCGAGATGCACCGCGTCGTCGTCCCAGTTCTGCAGGCTGACGAACGTCAGCTTCGCGCCGTCACCGACGTTGATCTCGACGTTGGCCGCGCGCGTCGCCGTACCGATGTGGTCGATGACGACCGTCGCCTCGGCGTGCGCGCCGACGTTGATCGTCGTATGTCCGTACGACGAGCCGCCCTCGCCGCGCACCGCGACGGACACCGGCGTGGACAGTTGCGCCTCGGCCGGGATGTCGATGACGAGCGCCTGCTTCGCACCGGCGAACGCGAGCGCGGCGACCCGTTCGGTGGCCGTGAAGACGGCACCGACACGGGCGTCGGCGCGCGGGTCGACCCGCTCGATGCTCACGCCTTCGGGCGCGTCGACGTCGACCACGACCTTGCCGTCGCCGCCGTCGGGCAGCGGCTCGAACAGGCCGCGCAGCCGGCGCGTCGGAGTGAACCGCCAGGCCTCTTCGCGGCCGGTCGGGAGGGGAAATTCGCTCACCCGACGGCGCCTTCCATCTGCAGCTCGATCAGCCGGTTGAGCTCCAGCGCGTACTCCATCGGCAGCTCGCGGGCGATCGGCTCCACGAACCCGCGCACGATCATCGCCATCGCCTCGTCCTCGGACAGGCCACGGCTCATCAGGTAGAAGAGCTGGTCCTCGCTAACCTTGCTGACCGTCGCCTCGTGCCCCATCTGCACGTCGTCCTCGCGGACGTCGACGTAGGGGTAGGTGTCGCTGCGGCTGATCGTGTCGACCAGCAGCGCGTCGCACTTCACCGTGCTCTTGCTGTGATGCGCGCCCGGCTGGATCTGCACGAGACCGCGGTACGACGTGCGACCGCCGCCGCGCGCGACCGACTTGCTGATGATCGTGCTCGACGTGTAGGGCGCGGCGTGCACCATCTTCGAGCCGGCGTCCTGGTGCTGGCCCTCGCCGGCGAACGCGATCGAGAGCGTCTCGCCCTTCGCGTGCTCGCCGACCATCCAGACGGCGGGGTACTTCATCGTGACCTTGGAGCCAAGGTTGCCGTCGATCCACTCCATCGTCGCGCCCTCGTGCGCGAGCGCGCGCTTGGTGACGAGGTTGTAGACGTTGTTCGACCAGTTCTGGATGGTCGTGTAGCGGACCCGCGCGTTCTTCTTCACGATGATCTCGACGACCGCGCTGTGCAGCGAGTCCGAGCTGTAGATCGGCGCCGTACAGCCTTCGACGTAGTGCACGTAGGAGTCCTCGTCGGCGATGATCAGCGTCCGCTCGAACTGGCCCATGTTCTCGGTGTTGATGCGGAAGTAGG
>Ga0157369_10000796_pt1 | contig 40266 bp, 34 predicted proteins | sample C25metaG_FD_113461 | JGI IMG/M metagenome (GOLD analysis project Ga0157369, IMG submission 113461) | Corn rhizosphere microbial communities from Kellogg Biological Station, Michigan, USA - C2-5 metaG | ecosystem: Host-associated > Plants > Roots > Rhizosphere > Soil | place: USA: Michigan... | reverse complement strand
GCCAGCGGCACGGCGATTTCGGGCAGGCGCACGCCGTCGCGTTCGTTGCCGTCGGCATCGACTTGCGGCACGAGCACGGGGTAGGGCATGCCGACCTTCGGCGGCTGGTTGCCGACGATGCCTTTTGACCAGTCCGGTCCGAAGTCGAGGCGATCGGCGTTGCTCGCTTCGTGCGGCCGATGGACGCCGGGCAGCGCCGGGAACGCATAGTGCGACAATGCCACCAGCGTGTGGTCGGCGATCTTCGGATAGCTGCTCGGCGGCGGCGCGGCGTTGTCGCGCAGCCACGCGTGCATGTTGGCGATCATCGCGCGCCAGAAGAAGCGAACCGGCAGCGGCGATTGCGGTTCCTGGCCGAGCAGGTCGCCTTCGCCGCGCGCGGGCGGGAATGGCACGGAGTAATGCTGCAGGCCGGTCAGGTGATAGATGCGCACGTCTGGTGACGGTTCGATGTCGTGCTTGCCGTCGGCGCTGGTGCTGATCAGCGACGCCGCGCGGCCCCAGTATTCGTACGACGTGTTCGACAGGAAGATCTTCGGCACGACGTGGTCGGCAGTCGCGCGATCGAGCAGGCCGCGCGTCTCGCCCGTCGATGGATCCTTTTCGGGTACGTCGGTGAACGGGAAGAGGTCGGTGGCAAAGTCGATCGACGAGGTCGGCTGCGCATCGCGCGACGGCTGGGCGAACCGGTAGTTGAAATTGCCGCGACCCGCGCCGGCCACGTGCGCCAGCACGCCGTCGAGCGCGATGCGGCCGTCTTCATCGGCGTTGAAACCCTGGTAGATCATGTCGCGCAGGAAGCGGCCGTTTTGCGAGATGCCCTGGCCGATCACATGCGTTGCGGGAAATGGCGCGTCATGCGCGTGCTTTGCGTACGAGGCGAAATCGCGGAACGCGGCGAAGCCGAGCCCGGCGACGACCGGATCGGCGACGACGTACACGTACTCGTAGATCTTTCCGGCCTGGAAGCCGCCGTCGAGGTGGATGTGCCGGTTGTCCGGCACGAGCTTGCCGTCGACCGTGTGCGCGAATTGCCACTGCGTGCGCGGGATCAGCATGCGCCTGGCGTCGCGCGTGTCGCGCACCGTCAGCACGTTGCGCGGATCATCCGGTGCGGCAACCGGATATTCGCTGCCGCCGATCCTGCCGGTGATGAGGTGTCCGAGCGGAATCTCGTCGGTGCCTTTGGCCAGCATCAGGTCGCCGCGCAGCAGGCCGGTGATCGTCTTGCCGTGATCCTTCGCGATCGGCGCGTACAGGCGCAGCGCATCATTGTCCGCGGCGTCCCACTGCCAGCCGAGCGTCACGATGCGATAGCCATTGCGCAGCAGCCAGGCGTCGCCCGGATTCTTCGCCAGGTCCCAGTCGCCGGCGTCAACCAGCCCGATGATTCGCGCATGGCCGCGATTCGGGCTTTCCAGGATCATCGAGCCGTTCGCCTTGTCCGCATCCCTGGGCTGCAGCGCGATGAAATCGGCCGAAAACGCGACCTTGCCGTCCTTCAGGTTTTCAGCGTTCTTCAAGTCGACGATACCGGCGTTGCGCGGGTTGGACACATCGACCGAAAAATGGATCTTGCCGAGGATGCGCTCGTAGGCGCCGGCGCTGCCGAATTCCCTGCCGCCGAGCACGTCGCTGCGCGATGTGACTTCGACGCGATCGACGGCGCCGTGGGCGGCGGAAACCGCGCATCCGGCCACGATGAGCGTACTGGCGAATCGAAATGACGGCATGTCCGGTTCCCCTGGTCGACAGGGCAGTATCGCCGATTGGCAAAACCCGACGCCAGCCGTAAATCAGGGTCGATGCGGTGCGCGTTCAGCCGGAAAACAGGCTTTTTTGCGCCGAATAACGATTTGGGCGGTACTATGGGCACCCCTGACAACCAAAAACCAAGCGAGACCCTATGCCCAATATCGGCGCGATTCTGAAAGACGAGATTTCACGCCTCTGCCGAAGGGAAATTCGCAAGCAGGTTCAACCGGTAAGGAAAGTGTCCGCGGGATATCGCCGCGATATTGCGGCACTCAAGCGCCAATTGCAGGAATTGCAACGGCGCACCAGCGCGCTGGCCAGGAGCGCGGCGGCAAAACCCACAGCAAACGACGCCGGCGCCGAACCGGTGCGGGCCTCGCGTTTCGTGGCCAAGGGCCTGCGCTCGATGCGCGCGCGTCTCGGGTTGTCGGCGTCGGACCTGGCGCGCCTGATGGGCGTGAGCGACCAGTCGGTATACAACTGGGAATTGAAGAAGAGTTCGCCGCGCAAGGCGCAACTTGCCACGCTCGCGACGATCCGCACGCTCGGCAAGCGCGAAGCGCGGGCGCGCCTGGAAGCACTGAAAGCGCCACGTTCGCGCAAGAAGAAGCGCGGCTAGGCATTCGATCAGGGACGGAAAGATTCCACCGCCGATCGCCTTGCGATCGGCGTAGCCGCTTGGCTGCACGAAAATGCGCGAGCGCAAGCGCAGCGCGGACGTTGTCGTCTATCGACGTGCGCGCTTCGGCGGGCGTTGTTCTGCCCTAGGTCTTCGGTGATGGATACGGCGTGCCGTCCTTGTGCAGGTAGCCGCCGCTGGTCGAGTAGCGGCGTGGCATGAATTTCATATCGATGTCCGAATACTCGCCATGGTCGTCGTCGTGGCGCGAGCCCACCACGAGAATCTCGGCATCGTGCTGCGAGCGGTTCTGCAGGCAATGGCCATTGCGATCGCCGCCGCGGAATCCGGCGCAGTCGCCGGCATGCATGACTTCTTCGCCGTCGTCCGTCACCAGCACGAGTTCGCCGCTCAACACGTAGACGAACTCGTCTTCGTGCGTATGCCAGTGGCGCTGGCTCGACCACACGCCCGGTGCGAGACGAAACAGGCTGACGCCGAACTGCGTCAGGCCCGCGGCATCGCCAAGACGCTGCCACACGCGGCCGCGACACGGCAGGTCATGCGGTGGCGGGTAGCGCGTGCCGGAATTGAGCGGTGCGGATTGCTTGTCGATCTTTGGCATGGGCTGATCGTCCCGGCATGGATGTGGAAGGGGATGCGCGCAGGCTTCTTCGCCCGCCACCCGATTGCATGTGGCGGCAGGGCCAACGCCGCCTGCGCAGCGGCGCGGAATTTCAGGGCGCTACGAGTGCACCGTAAGAGTCCGGGCGGCGGTCGCGGTAGAACTGCCAGATGTTGCGCACTTCGCGGATCTTGTCGAAGTCGAGTTCGGCAGTGACGAGCTCACTGCGATCGCGTGAACCGGTGGCCAGGAACGCACCGCGCGGATCGCAGAAGTAGCTCTGCCCGTAGAACTCGCCGATGTTCCACGGCGCCTCGGTGCCGACGCGGTTGATCGCGCCGACGAAGTAGGCATTCGCCACGGCGTGCGCGGGCTGTTCGAGCTTCCACAAATACTCGGAAAGCCCGGCAACGGTGGCCGACGGGTTGAACACGATCTCGGCACCGCCGAGCCCGAGCGCGCGCGCGCCTTCCGGAAAATGCCGGTCGTAGCAGATGTATACGCCCACCTTGCCGTACTTGGTCTGGAACACCGGGTAGCCGAGGTTGCCGGGGCGGAAATAGAATTTTTCCCAGAAGCCCGGCAGGCAATGTGGAATGTGGTGCTTGCGGTACTTGCCCAGGTACGTGCCGTCGGCGTCGATGACCGCGGCGGTGTTGTAGTAGATGCCGGGCTCGTCTTCCTCGTAGATCGGCACGACGATCACCATGTTGTGCCGGTGCGCCTGCTCCTGCATCAGCTTGACGGTCGGGCCGTCGGGGATGCGCTCGACCGCCTCGTACCAGCGCGGATTCTGCTCGGCGCAGAAGTACGGGCCGGTGAAGATCTCCTGCATGCACAGCATCTGCACGCCTTCGCGGCCGGCTTGCTCGACGAATTGCATCGTCTTGTCGATGTTGGCGCTGCGGATCGTCGCAACGCTTTCGTCGGCGGCGCAGGCCATCGATGTCTGGATCAGTCCGCACTTCACGATTCGGGGCATGGTGCATTTCCTCGGTACAGGTTTGGCCGTCGCATCAATCTTACCGTGAGATGCGCGTGCTGTTGATACGGGGTCGACCGTCGCGAAGGGCGCTGCCGGTCAACGGGCGGCAGCGGATCGCGCGCGATACACGCGCTCGATCAGGCCGTCCACGACCGGGTTTCTTGCGAACGGGTTCAGCGTGAACGGTCGGATCGGGGAGAACACGATTTCCTTGCCGAATTTCCCGGCGGCGATCAGGCGCAGCGTGACGCGCGGCGGATTTACCAGCGTCGTGCTGCTGACGTTCATGATGTTCGCCAGGTCGACGCGCTCCTCCACTGATCCGCGCCGTACGAGCAGGTACGATCCGTGGTCGGTCACCTCGTCGGCCAGATCCCACAGCAGGAATCGCGTCAGAAAAAAACCGAGCACGGCCATGAGGCACGGCACGACCAGAAAGGCCGGGTCCCTGGCCACGATGCCGGAAAAGATTGCGATGCCGGCGAACACGATCAGGAAGCCGAACCAGAGCACCGGAAATATGCGCTTCTGGAAGAAGGTGGCTCTCGAGGAGATTCGGTTCATCGGTACCCGTGCAAGAGGGCGTGCCTTGCCGCGGCGGACACCGCGGCTTTCGATGTCGGCCGAGCGGAGGGACATTCAGCCACGTGGCGGATGGGTAAGCCGGCGGTAGCGTGCGAGGTGCCGGATCGCATCCTTGGCGCGACCCATCGATTCATACAGGAGCGCAAGGTTGTAGTGGCCGTCGGCCAGGTTCGGGTCGTCGACCAGCGCGGCTTCGTAGGCGCGCATCGCATCGGCCTTGCGACCCATGTCCTCGAGCAGCACGCCGAGGTTGAAATTCAGCAAAGGGTCGCGCGCGCCGACGCGCAGCGCTTCGCGGTAGACGCGCTCGGCCTGCGCGTGGCGTCCGGCTTCGTGCAGCAGGCGGCCAAGATTGATGTGCGCGTCGATCCGGGTCGGCTCGAGCGCTATGGCCTGCTCGTAAGCCTTGCGCGCCGCATCGGTATCGCGCGGTTCAAGATCCATGGCGCGCTCGAACGAGTCGGCGTTTTCGGCCTTGCGTGCCGGCACCGGCTTCACCGGTACGCTGGCGGCGTCGATCACGCCGAGCATGCCCTCGACCGGGTCGCCTTCGAAGGCGAGCAGGTATTGGCCGGAATCGGCCTGCCAGCGCCCGCCGCGTTCGCTGACCACGACGCGGTCGCCGACCGCGCGGATGCGCAAACCGGACAGCGGCACGGACTCGGGCAGGCGGCGGCGCAGCGCCTTGAGCGACTGCGCAATGCGCCGTGGAGTCAGCTTCGCATCGACCAGCGCGCGCGCGGTGCGCAGCACGATCAGGTCCTGGAACGAGAACAGCCACGCGTTGCGCGGCCCGCGCGTCGGCGTGACGAAGCCGGCGCCGACGAGGGCCCGCAGGGTGCGGCGCGGAATGCGCAGCAATCGTTCGACATCGGCGACGCCGTATTGCTGCGCAGGATTGCGAATGGCCTGCATGCTCATGGCAGCCCCCGCGAATCCGGGGGCAACACCCTTGCCCGCGGGCAAGAGTTGAGGAAGGGAGCGATTATCTCTTGGCCCTCTTGCGCGGCGCGGCTTCGGCCGGCGCTGCGCTGGCAGTCTTCGCCGGCTTGCGCGTCGTCGCGGGCTTCTCCGCAGCTTCGCTGTCCTTCGATGGCTTGACGCCCTTGCGCGCAAGGCTCGCGCGCAGCGCTTCCATCAGGTCGATGACCTGCGCGCCGCCGCCGTGGTCGACCGGCTCTGCCAGCGTGACTTCCTCGCCCTCGACCTTCTTCTGCACGGCCTTTTCGATGCGCTCGCTGACGTCGTCCTTGTATTCGGTCGGATCGAAGCGGTCGGAAGACTGCGCCTCGATCAATTGCTGCGCGAGCTTGAGCTCGGCCGGCTTGACGTCCATGTGCGGGATATCGATCTCCCTGATCGAGCGCACTTCGCCGGCGTACAGCAGTTGCTGCATCACCAGGCCATCCTCGGCCGGGCGCAGCATCACGATGTACTGCTTGCCGCGCGCCGCCCAGCGGCCGAGCGCGCAGCGCTTGGAATCCTTCAGCGCCTTGGCGAACAGCGCGTACGGTTTCGCGCCGCCCTTGTCCGGCGCCAGGTAATAGGCCTTGTCGAAATAGACCGGATCGACGGCCGAGATCGGCACGAACTCGGTGATGTCGGCGGCACCGGTGCCGGCTTCCTCGAGCGCTTTGAGTTCCTCGTTCGAGAACATCACGTACTGGTCCTTGGCGAACTCGTAGCCCTTGGCCATTTCGTCGCGTCCGACCGGCACTTCCTCGCGCGCGCAGATGTACTGCTGCTTCAGGCGCGAACCGCAGGTCTTGTGCAGCAGGTTGAAGTGGATCTGCTTGCTCGCCTCGGTGGCCGAATACAGTTTCACCGGAATCGCCACGAGTCCGAACGTGATCGTCAGTGATGCGATGGAACGAGCTGCCATGACCGTCTCTCCGATAAGGAACTCTCAAATGTAGCCCGGCTGCTTCGACTTCGGTTCGGGCGCGACATCCCCACAACCCCGATTCCTTGCTGCGCAAGGAATTCGCCCCTTGACTCAAGGGGCTGAAAGCAATGAGGCACTACCGCTCATGCACCCGATCCGATCGTTTCCAGCCAATATAAAAGCCTGAATAAGCCGCGGCACCTGCATCCGGCGTGAATCCGATGCCTGTTGTCCCGCCAGGCATCGAAGGTACTACGGGCTTATTCAGGCCCCCATGTTTTTCTTGAGCGCCCGCTCCAAATCCTGCTTGTTTTTCAGGGCGTTGCGCCATTGATCTCCGGAACGAGTCAACATGTCTATCACATTTGTCATGCGAAAGTCGAGTGGATGGGCTTTGGCCAGCTGTTCCCAGGTCAGCGGCATCGAGATCGGGCCGCCCGGTTCGCCGCGCGGCGAATAAGCCACGTTGAGCGTCTTGCCGCGCACGTTCATGTTGTGGTCCATGAAGATCTTGCCGGTGCGCTTGGGCACGCTCCATTCCATCGTGATGATCTTCGGGTGCTGGCGCATCAGGTGCCGGCCGACCAGCTCGCAGACATGGCGCGCCGTATCGAAGTCGATCGTGCGCTTGATCGGCACGAACACATGCAGGCCGGTCTTGCCGGAGGTCTTGACGATCGAATCGAGCGACATGCCCTGTAGCAGTTCGCGCAGCCAGAACGCGACTTCCTTGCCGTGCTCGAACGCGACCGTGTTCAACTCGGGTTCCGCGCCGGCTTTTTCCTTGCCGGAATAAATGTACGGATCGATGTCGAACACGACGTAGTCGGGGCAATTCAGGATCGAGTTTTCGAGCGATTCGAGCGACGTCGCGTAGTCGGTATTCCTGTTCGGCGAATCGGGCCCCGGCTTGGCGCGTGAATGCCAGATGTGGAACTCGAGCGTGCCGGATTGCGCGAGCCAGAGCAGCGTCGCCAGGTTGTTGCAGAGCAGGTATTCGTGGCTTTCGTCCTTGTGCCCCGAGTACACGGTGATCGTCTCGGTGAACGGCGGGCGTTCCTGCTCCCAGTGTTTCTGGAAGAAGCGCTGGCCGCGAATGCCGTCCGGCATGCGGATCATCGTCAGCGGCCGGTCGGCAAGGTGCGTCAGGATGTACGGCGACACCTGCGCGAAGTAGCGCAGCAGGTCGCGCTTGGTCAGCGCCGCCTGCTGCAGCGCCGGATCGGCCGGCCAGTAGACGCGGTCCAGGTGTGTCAGTCGGATCCGATCGCTGCCGACGATCAGGTCGAACGCATTCTTCTTGCCGGCGAGCTGCAGCAGGATCGCATCGATCGTCGCGTCGCTGCCGCCCTGGCCGGCCGCCGCGTTTTTCGCACGCGGTTCGGTGCGGCGCACCTGCGCCGGATCGATGTCGTCGCGCAGGCGCACGAATACCGGCGCGCGCAAGCCGCCGTCTTTCGTCCACTCGTGGAAGTTCACTTCGGCAACCAGTTCCGGCTTGACCCAGGTCACCGGCGCGTTCAGTTCGGGTTTCTCCACGAACGGGCGCGCGCGTGTCGCCAGCGGTTCGAGCTGCGCCCTGACCTGCTTCAACGTGCGATCGTCGAAGCCGGAGCCGACATGGGAGGCATAGTGCAGCTGCTTGTCCTTGTCCCAGTAGCCGACCAGTATGGCGCCGAGCGCGGAACGCGAACCCTTGCCGCTGGTGTAGCCGCCGATGACGAAATCGCTGTTGTGCGTCGGCTTCACCTTGAGCCACGCCGACGAGCGCTTGCCGGGTTCGTAGCGGCTGTTCTTGCGCTTGCCGATCACGCCCTCGAAACCGCTGGCAACCGCCGCGTTGTGCAGCGCGATGCCGTCGTCTTCGGCATGCACGAGCTGCACGAGCGGCGCCGGCAGCAGGCACTGCGCGAGATAGCGCCGGCGATCCTGGTAGGGCATGCGGCGCAGGTCGACGCCGGCGAAGTGGAGCAGGTCGAACGCGAAGAAGATCGCCGGCGCGTTGAGATCGGCCGCGGCCAGTTCGCGCGCGGTCTTCAATTGCACGCGGTTCTGCAATGCGTTGAACGACGGCTTGCCGCCCGGGTCGAGCGCGACGATCTCGCCGTCGAGGATCATGCCGTCGACCCCTTGCCGGGCCAGCTCGGCGGTCAGCGCCGGAAACGACGCAGTCAGATCGAGGCCGCGCCGCGAGCGCAGCGTCACGCCGTCGGCGGTGATGAACGCGAGCACGCGATAGCCGTCGAGCTTCGGCTCCCACATCCAGCCGCCATCGTTGAACGGCGCTTCCGCTGTTTCGGCCAGCATCGGCTCCATCTTCGATGGCATCGGAGAAACGTCGCCCGAAGGGACGAGCTGTGCGGCGGGAATCCGGTGCGCCGGCACGAACTTGAGGTCGGTGACCGTGGCGCCGGACAGCACGGAGCGATTCTGCGCGGTAACGTCGTCGCTGCTGACGAAGCGATCCTTGTGCTTGAGCATCAGCCAGCTCTTGGCTTCCTTCATGCGCACCAGCGCGAAGGATCCCTTCAGCTTGATGCCGCGCAGCTGCACGCTCAGCTTGCCCTTGGCCATGCCTTCGCGGATCTGCCGTTCGGCTTCATCGCGGTCATGGAACCAGAGGCCGTTTTCGTCCGGGCTGTAGACGCCGCAATCCCAGACGATGACTTCGCCGGCGCCATATTGTTTCGGCGGGATCACGCCTTCGAACGAGGCGTAGTCGTACGGGTGGTCTTCGGTCTGCGCGGCGAAGCGCTTCTCGCCGCGTTCGAGCGACGGTCCTTTCGGCACGGCCCAGGACAGCAGCACGCCGTCGCATTCGAGGCGAAAGTCGTAATGCAGCTGGCGCGCCGCGTGCTGCTGCACGACGAACAGCAGCGGCCCGCGCCGCCCCGCGGCCAGCTTTGCTTCCGGCTCGGGGGTGGCATTGAAAGTCCGCTTGGCGGAATACTCGCTGAGGCTGTTGTTGTTCTTGGCCACGGCGGGATTCTAAATGCAAACACCCCGTTTCCGTCCGCCCCGGCGTCCGCCGGAGCGGGCTCCGGGTGCAGGCTCGAACGGCCGAAGTCGAAGGCGCCCGCAACGCTTCGACTTCGACCGTAAGGCGAGCTACGCTCAGCGCGAACGGTCGAAGAAACCCACCGGAGACCTACCGAAATGACAGCCACGAGACTGCTTGCCGGCGCCAGCGGCTATGCCTTCAAGGAATGGCAAGGCAGCTTCTATCCCGACAAGATCAAGGCCGAAGACATGCTGGCCTGGTATGCCGAGCGCCTGCCGACGGTCGAGATCAACAACACGTTCTACCGGATGCCGAAGCCGGCCGTGCTCGAGAACTGGTCACAGGCGACGCCGGTGGATTTCCGTTTCGCGATCAAGGCATCGCGGCGCATCACGCACGACGCGCGCATCAAGGCCGACGCGGCCGATTCGGTTGCCTACCTGTATCGCATGCTGGCTTCGCTCGGCGGCAAGCTCGGTGCCGTGCTGTTCCAGCTGCCGCCGAACCTGAAGAAAAACCTGCCTCGACTCGAAGCGTTCCTGCAGATGCTGCCGGACGGACATCGCGCCGCACTCGAATTCCGCAACGACAGCTGGTTCGACGACGAAACCTATGCGTTGCTGCGGCAGGCGAATGCTGCACTGGTATTGTCCGAACGCGAAGACAACGCGGCGCCGCCACTGGTCGAGACCGCCGCCTGGGGCTATGTGCGGCTGCGCCTCGAAAACTATTCAGACGATGATCTGAAGCATTGGGCAGAACGACTCGCAGCGACGAAGTGGAGCGAGACGCTCGTCTACTTCATGCACGAACCGACCGCACCGGGCTATGCGCGCACGCTGCTCGACATGACATTGAAGATGGCGCGCGAAACGGGTGCGCGTTGAACGTCGGTCGCGAACTTGAGCCTGGGCGTGTCAGGCAACGCTGCGTGCGGGCGCCGTTGCCGCGTGTCGCGTGCGCGCGGAAATCTGTTGTGGCTTGATCAGGTAGACGATCCTGCAGATCGCGCAAAGATGGAAGGTCTGGATCGTCTTGCGATTGCTGGCGTCGGTCGCCGACAGGGAGTACTCGCGCAGATTCTCACTTTCCGAATGGCAGCAGGAACATTGCATGGGAACCTCCGCTTGACGGTAGTGCGACGTTGCGCCTTGTGATGTTCGGAGCGGGGGAAATTTGCTGTAAATTTTCGTTAGTTTGCTGCCGGACGCCCGAGCACGACGAGGGCGATGCCGCCCAATATGGCGACGGCGGCGACCAGCAGGCGCAGCGTCACGTGCTCGTCGAGGAACAGCACGCCGCCGAGGGCCGCGATCACCGGGACGCTCAACTGCACCGTCGCAGCATGGGTCGCCTTGAGCCCCTTCAGGGCCGTATACCAGATTGCATAGCCGACCCCCGAGGTCAGGGCGCCCGAGGCAATCGCGTAGCAGACACCTGCGTGATCGAGCGACGACCACGGCAAGGCGGCGACGGCCAGGGCCAGGGCGAATGCCACCGAGCGCAGGAAATTCCCGGCGGTCGTGCGCGTTGGATCGCCGGCACCGCGGCCACGCAGCGAATAGACTCCCCAGGCGACACCTGCGCCCAGCATCAGCACCGAGCCCTGCAGCGAGGGCGCCGAGATGCCCGGCAGCATCAGGCCCACGAGGCCGGCGAAGGCAAGCAACAGGCCGACCACCTGGCCCGGCAGGAAACGCTCGCCGCGGTACAGGCCCCAGCCGATCATCGTCGCCTGCACGGCGCCGAACAGCAGCAGCGCGCCGGTTCCGGCAGAAAGGCTGACATAAGCGAACGAGAACGCAACCGCGTACGCAAACAGTACCAGGGCCGACAGCCAGTTCGACCCGTCGACATGCGTACCGGAATCCGTGCGCGCGGCATCGCGCAGGCGCACGATCAGCCACAGGGCGATCGCGCCGGATACGAGGCGGATCGTCGTGAAGCTGGCCGCGTCGATTGGCGTGTTGCGCAGCGCCAGGCGGCACAGCAGCGAGTTGCCGGCGAACGCGATCATGGTCAGCACGACGAGCACGAAGAGGCGTGCGCGCGACATCAGGCCGCCCGCCCCGGCGTGCAACGATGGGAAAGCCACACAGCTCGACGCATTGGCATCGCGGCTCGGGAAGCGGACCAGCGGCCGATACTAAGAGTTGCGCGGACCGGAAGGAAGGTGCCGCGTACCTTTCATGGCGCGAAGGATGATATGGCGGCGCAAAGTCGCCTGGAACAGCGCCCGTGCGGTCGGCGATAGACCGGATGGCCCCGATTTCGGTCCACCCGAAACAGCAACGCCCGCCGGCTCCCGGCGGGCGTTTGCCGCATCAATGCACCGCGCTTGCGGATTTCGCGGCGGCTGGCGCCGCGCGGCGGCGCGGCGCCGGCTTCTTCGCCCCATTGACGGCCTTTCTTGCTGCCGCCGTCACCTTCTTGACGGCCGGCGAATTGCGCCGCTTGCGCCATTCACGCACGGCGAACCACGTCGCGCCGGCGACGACGATCACGGTCGCGTAGGGGTGGCGCGTCACCAGGTTCGGCTTGTCGCGCATTCTCCTTGCCATCGCCCTGGCGCCGCTGGCGATCTGTTCCTGTGTCGATGCGGCGATTTCCTGCGCGCTCTGTGCATACGGAGCGGCGGCCGAGCGCACGACGCGAGTCGCATCCTGGGCGGCGTCGCGCAACGTCTCCGCGGCAAGCATCAGCTGCTTGCGTACTTCTTCCTCATGGAACGAATTGCGCAGTTGCGAGCCCCGTTCGCCTATGTTCCGGGCAATTGCGGCGAGATTTTTCGTGGCGCTGGACAACGGCGCAATGATCGATCGGGTATCCATGGGCTTTCTCCGAAAAGTTGCGGGCGCTGCGGATGCGATGTGTCCGCTCGAGGTCTGCCGCTTGCTTGCCGACGCAGTCTTGTCGGAAAAGCTGCTGCAAGTCCGCATCTTACGTGGCGCACTTGAACGCAATGCAAACGCGGCGGCGGAGCGATATCCGGTCCGGATCGATTCAGACGGCATTCATGGCGATGAACCGATTGGCCGTGCAATCGATGTGCGCACGCGAAACGATCAGGGCAACTCGCGCGATGCACGTGGCGCTATTTCGCGACGCGCAAATGCGCAGGCCAGTCGCGATAGTTGAACACCTGACCGTTGCGGCGGACATTGGCGATCGCTGCGAGGTCGACGTCACCGTAAACCCACTGCGCGGCATCGAGCGTGCCGGCGGCCAGCACGCCGTCGTCGGGAAAGCCGCGGTCGACCGGCGTATAGATCGCGGCCGCGCCGACGTTGACATCGACGGCGGGCGACCACGGTGCTGCGCCGACGGTCGAGGACTGCACGACGTAGCACTGGTTTTCGAGGGCGCGCGCCTGGCTGCCGATGCGCACGCGCCAGTAGCCGGCGAGCGTGTCGGTGCAGCTGGGCACCAGGATCAGGTCGGCACCCATCTCGACCTGGCGCCGCGCGATCAGCGGAAACTCGCTGTCATAGCAGACGGCGATCGCGATGCGCCCGAGTTCGGTGTCGAACACGCGCACCTCGTCGCCGGCCTGGATCAGCCATTGCTCGCTCTCGAAGCGCGTCATCTGCAGCTTTTCCTGGAACTGGCTGCGGCCATCGGGATAGAACAGATAGGAACGGTTGCGATAGCCATTGCCGACACGCACCGGAAAACTGCCGGCGCAGACGTAGACCCCGTGTCGTTGCGCCTGCGCGCAGAACAGGTCGAGGAATTGCGCCAGCACGGTCTGCAACGCCGGCAGCTGGGCCGGCAGCGAGGCGTGGATCTGCGCAGGGAACAGCGAGGCCAGTTCCATGCTGAAGTATTCGGGAAACAGCAGCAGTCGCGCACCGTTGCGCACCGCGTCGTCGACCCAGTGCGAGATCTTGGCCTCGTAGCGCGGCCAGTCGCCAAGGAATTCGATCGGATATTGCGCCGTGGCGATGCGGAAGGGCTGCGTCATTCGCCGGGATCCTTCTGCAGCGCCTTGGTCCAGAAGCGCATCGTCTTGGCACTCGGCTCGGCCTGGTCGACGTCTTTCCAGACGTAGCTTGTCTCCAGCTGCGGCTGTTCGGTGTAGCCGAAGCGCTGCCAGACCGCGTTCAACGGCACATAGTCGGATGGGCGCAGCGGATGATCGGCGGGGCGGCGCACACCGCAAAAAGTGCATAGCGTGATGCCCGGCAGTTCGGCAGCGTGCTGCTCGCGCGCCTGGAACAGGTGCTTGTAGACGCCGCGCCCGCGGTAGTCCCTGCGCAGCACCGATTCGCCGCAATAGAACACCGTACTGACGTCGTAGCCTTGCTCGACGAAAGGTTTCTGGAACTCCGCCGTTTCGTCCTGCATCGGCAGGCCGGTCGATGCGCCGATCAATTCAATGCCGTGGTAGACCAGCACGGCGAGGCTGCGCGGCGACTTGACGTAGGTGTGCAGGTACTTGCGCTCGTAGTCCTCGTCGCCGTCGTAGAGGTACGGAAACTCGCGGAATACCTCGATGCGCAGGCGCGCCAGATCGTCCACGACCGCGGCGATGCCGGCGCCGGTGAGGCGCTTGAAAGTGAAGGTGCTCGAGGCAGTCATTCTGGGATGGAAGGCAGAGAGACAAAAGATTGGACCACGGAGAACACGGAGATGAGCATTTTAATGCAGGTGGACGTCGGATCCCCCTTCGGCCGCGGCTTCAGAGTCGTGTTCCAGTGACAGGACCCGAGCATCGGACGGCGGCAAACGCTAGGCAGTATTGCTTCGGTCTGCCTCCGTGTTCTCCGTGTTCTCGTGGTCCAATCTTTTCTTTTTTCGAGCCTAGCTCACCTGCGCGATCCAGTCCTGCAGGTTGTAGTAATTGGTGATGCGCGCGACCTTGCCGTCGCGCACGTCGAAGAACGCGCCGGCCGGCAGCCGGTATTTCTGTCCGTGCGCCGGCGGCAGGCCCGGATCGCTGGCGAGGTATTGGCCGTTGACGACGAACTCCGCGGCAGCGCGCGAGCCGTCGTCGTTCGCGAACACGACCATGTCGGTCAGGTGTTCCCTGTAGGCGCCGTTCATGCGTTGCATGAACGCGCGGAAGGCCACCTTGCCGATTTCGCGTCCACCCTGATTGACGTCGTGGATGACGTCGTCGGTCAACAGGCTCTCGAATGTCTGCATGTCGCCGGCGTTGAATGCAGCGTAGTACCGGGTGATCAAGTCGATCGTGGCGTGTTGCGACATTTTTGGCGTCCTTCGGAAGGTCCGTGCAAGATAGGTTCAATGAGTCGGCATTCAAGCAGTCGCCTGCCCGGTCCGGGACTTGCGCACCGGCCGAGGTTGCCGGCATCGACCTTCCCGCTGCCGTCGTCCTTGAAGAAGCGCCGCTCCAGGCGGTCGCGTCCGGCCCGGTGAATTGCCGGTCGCAAGTGACCTAGAACGAGTCGCCGCCGGCCGAGATCGCTTCCTCGAGACGGTCGCCGAGCGGCCCGATCTCTCCGATCAGGCGATCGAGTTCGGCCGGCGTCAGCAGTTCGTACGGCCGGTTCTCGCACAGGTGCAGGTACGGCGAGCCGTCCAGGTCGCTGACCGCGAGGAAAGCGACGCGCTGCTCCCAGTTGAAGCGCAGGCAGCGCTTGGCATCGACGCCGGTCAGCGGTCCGATCGGCGTCGACACGCGCAGGTACTTGCGGCCGTCGTCGCCTTCGAGCTCGGCGAAGTACAGGCCCTGGTGGCGCTTGCCGCCTTCCATCAACAGATCGAAACTGATCAGGTAAGGATCGTTGATGCGCAGCTGGCGCTGCGCCGTAATGTAGGAGCGGACTTCTTCGAAGGATTGCACAGGCGTCTCCAATGGCTGGCGCCTATGCTAACGTGCCGGGCCGATGACGCAAGCCCAAGTTGCAAAACCCGAACACACCGCGATCCGGCGCGTGATCGCCGCGGTCCCGCGCGGCTGCGTGGCCAGCTACGGCGAAATCGCCGCGCGCGCCGGCCTGCCGGGCCGCGCACGGCTGGTCGGACGCGTGCTCGCCGACGCCGGTCCCGCCGCGAAACTGCCCTGGCACCGGGTCTTGCGCTCGGATGGCCGCTTCGCTTTCGCGCCGGGCAGCCGTGGTTTTCGCGAGCAGCGCGCGCGCCTGCTCGAAGAGGGCGTCGCCGTGGCCAATGGACGCGTCGACCTCGCCCGTTTTGGCTGGCAGCGCAACCTCGACGCCGAGTTGTGGGCGATGCGCTGAGCGTGACGCACGTCACGATCTGCAAACAGCGAATTCCGGCGTATTCAGACCGGTCGTCTGCGCCTTGACGCCTGTCGTCCCTTGCCTGTCCGTGCGCCGGCCGATTTTGCGTAAAGACAGAAGTTGCGCGGCGGTGCGGACGCCGCCGCGAGCGGAGCCGGCATGCAGCTTCGAGCGCGAAGTTCGGTCCGGCGACGGTCGATCGTTGCGTCAGGGGACTGCGACCATGGCGGGAGGGAGAAGGGCAAGATGACTGCATCGAAAGGAGTGTCGCGGGCTGCGCGAAGCGTATTTGCACTGTCGCTGTCGGCACTGTGCGCGTATTCGCACGCCGCGGCGTTGAGCCATCTTCCGGATCCGATGTTCCACGACGGAATGGAAGGTCCGATCGCCGGGCCGTTCAACGATGCCGATGCGGCGCGCTTTCTGGCGCAGGCCACGTTCGGTCCCACCGATGCGGACATCGCGGATCTTCGCGCGCGCGGCTACCAGGCATGGATCGACCGGCAGATGGACGCGGTGCAGACGCCGCCGTCCTCGCAACTGGCGTACTACACCTGGGTATCGAAATCGATTGCATCGGGCGGGCTGGGCGAAAACACCGGATACAACAACATCGTCGAAGCCTGGTTCCTCGGCGCGCTCGGTGGGCCGGACCCGCAGTTTCCGGCCAACGCCGCGATGAACCATACCGACCAGCTGCGCCAGCGCGTCGCATTCGCGCTGAGCGAGATCTTCGTCATCTCCGATCAGAACACGCTGATCGACCAGCACCCCGACGGGCAGGCCTACTTCTACGACATCCTCAGCAACAACGCGTTCGCCAACTTTCGCACCCTGCTCGAGCAGGTGACGTTGAGCCCGGCGATGGGCGTCTACCTCAACATGCAGGGCAATCCACGCGCGAACCTGAGCCAGAACCTGCACCCCGACGAGAACTACGCGCGCGAGATCAACCAGCTCTTCAGCATTGGCCTGGTCATGTTGAACGACGACGGCACGCCGCAGCTGGACAGTTTCGGCAAGCCGGTTCCGACCTATGACCAGGCGGTGGTCACTGCGTTCGCGCATGTCTTCACCGGCTGGAACTGGGCCGACTGCACGACCGGAGGATTCAAGTCCTGCGGCTACCACGGGCTCGACTTCCAGCTGCCGATGATCGCGCCGGCTCCCTATACCTACCACGACAACGGCACCGACCCTGCGAACGACATCGCCTGCAAGCAGCTGCTCCACTATCCGACGGCGGCCAACAGCGGAGCCTGCGGCGGTGCCGGCGCCAAGGGTACGCTCTCCAGCGGAGGCACGCCGGCAACGGACCTGGCCTTCGCGCTCGACAACATCTTCAACCATCCGAACGTCGGCGTGTTCATCGGCAAGCAGCTGATCCAGCGCCTGGTGACGAGCAATCCCAGTCCGGAATACGTGCAACGCATCACGGCCGTGTTCAACAACGACGGCTTCGGCGTGCGCGGCAATCTGGGGGCGGTCGTCAAGGCGATCCTGCTGGACCCGGAAGCACGCTACGGCCAGTTCCAGGATCCCGAGGTTTTCGGCAAGCTGCGCGAACCGCTGTTGCGCATCACCCATTTCTGGCGTGCGATGGGCGCGCGCCACCAGTGCGGCGGCGCCGGCTACGTGAACGGTGATTACGCGAACGCACCGTATCGCTACGCGGGCTACGACCTTGCCTACGGCACCAATGACACGATCTACGGCAACGGCGTCGGCCAGGCGCCGATGAAGGCCGACACCGTATTCAACTTCTTCAAGCCTGGTTACGTGCCGGGCGGCGAGATGGCGGCCGCCGGCCTGCTGGGTCCGGAGTTCCAGATCAATACCGACACGTTGATCAGCAATTCGACCAACGCGATCTTCGATTTCTACGGACCCGGCTTCGACATCAGCGACGCGCCCGCCTGCAGCGGATATGGGCCGCCCGGGGAAGTCGCGGTCGATCGTTCTTCCGACATCGCCTTGCTTACCGCCAACGGCAACGCGGCGCTGATCGACCGCTACAACAGGTTGTTCATGTCGGGCCAGATGTCGCCGTTCATGCGCCAGACGTTGCTGACCTACCTGAACTCGCTCGGCGGCAGCAGCAAGCAGCGCGTCAATGCGCTGTTGATGCTGATCCTGACGTCTCCCGAATACATGATCCAGAAATAGGGCCGGCCATGAGACCTGATCGCCGCAAGTTCATCCGCCAGACCCTGGCCGCCGCCCTCGGCGGTGCCAGCGCGTATTCCGCCCTGGGCAACCTGCAGCTGCTGCAGGCTGCAACGCGCGCGTCGGGTTATTCGTTTTCCGACTACAAGGCGCTGGTTTGCGTATTTCTGTACGGCGGCAACGACGGCTTCAACACGGTCGTGCCCTACACGCCGGCCGCGTTCAACAGCTTCTACGGCGGTGGCGGCGTGCTCAAGCCGGTACGGCCGCAACTGGCGTTGAGCGGGGCCGCCGATCTGGGCTATTCGACGCTGCACGCGTTGAACGCGACGGCAACCTCCGGCGACGGCATCCAGTACGCGCTGCATCCGCAGATGCCGGAGCTGGCGACGCTGTTCAACCAGGCGAACAGCCCGCTCGCCATCATGGCGAATGTCGGGACCCTGGTCGGGCCGGTGACGCAGAACCAGTACCTGAACACGAATCCGAATCTGCCGCCGCAGTTGTATTCGCATTCCGACCAGGCCGCCTACTGGCAGTCTTCGCCGCCGAGCAACACGCCGACCACCGGCTGGGGTGGACGCATCTGTGACATGGTCATGAGCGCCAACTCCTCGTCGGTGCCGATGCTGATGTCGCTGTCGGGGCAGGATGCATTCGTGCGCGGATCGGGCATCGACGGCTACATCATGAACGCCCAGGATCCGTTGCAGGTCGGATTTCCCGGCACGCTCAAGCCTACTTTCAACGCGCTGTACGCGGCCGGCACGCAGGCGAACGTGCTGGAACGCACTTACGCGGCGACCATGAATCACGCCTCGTCGACCGCGCAGACGGTCATCAACACCCTGGCTCCCGCGCGGCCACAGCCGTCTGCGGGAAATCCGAACCCGCCGCAGCTGTTCGACAGTTTCTTCACCGGCGCCACGGGTTTCAATCTCGACAGCCAGCTGCAGACCGTGGCGCAGATGATCTGGGCTGCGGTGACGACACCGGTCGCCGGACTGCACCGCCAGGTATTCTTCGTGAACGCCGGCGGCTACGACACGCACAGCGACGAGCTCAATCAACACACGGCCTTGTTGCCGGTGCTGTCGCGCGCGCTGGCGAGCTTCTACAACGCCTTGAACAGCATCGACATCACGCTTCCGAGCGGGCCCACCACGCTGGCCAGCGTCGCGACCGCGTTCACCGCGTCGGATTTCGGCCGCTCGATGACGACGAACAACGGCGGCACCGATCACGGCTGGGGTTCACATCATTTCGTCATCGGTGGCGCCGTGCAGGGCGGGCAGTTCTTCGGCAACGGCTGCGGTTTCGACATTTCGCTCGCCGGACCCGCCTACGGCCTGGTCATGCCCAGCCTGACGAATCCGACGCCATCGAGTTATGGCGTCCCGTCGCCGAACCTCAACGATCCCGGCGACGGCAACGGCCGCATCATTCCGACCACGTCGGTCGACCAGTACGCGGCGACGCTGGCGCATTGGTTCGGTCTGGGCGCCAGTGACATCAACCTGATCTTCCCGAACCTCAGCAATTTTTCCGCTTCACCAAGCTATGATCCGGCGCACGGCTACATGAAGTTTCTCGGCACTGCCTGACGACACGCTCAAGCACGTCACGATGAATCCGCAAATCGGTTCGTTCACCCGCGCCGCTTCGGCGGCGCTGCTCGCGCTGGCATCGTTGCTGTGCAGTCCCGATGTTGCCGCCACGCAATGGTTTGTGCAGTCCGGCGGCTCGCAGGTCGCGTTTTCGCCGCAGTTCCTCACGATCCAGGCCGGCGACACGGTCACGTTCCTCAATCTGGGCGGCTATCACAACGTCGTTGCGGACGACGGCTCCTTTCGCTGTGCGCACGGTTGTGACGGCGACGGCGAGGGCGGCAGCGGCAATCCCACTTCCGACCTGTGGTTCGCGACCGTCGCGTTTCCCGCGCCGGGCACGGTCGGTTATTTCTGCGAGCCACACGGGTCACCCGGTAGCGGCATGTTTGGAACCATCATCGTGCAGGCACCCGCGACGCCGGCAACGCCCGCGCCGATCGGCGGCCTGGCGCTCGATGCATTGCTCGGCGCCGTTCTGGCCGTGCTAGCCGCGTGGGGCCTGCGGCGGAAGCGTGCGCGGCATCCGCCGGCCGGAACCTGAGCATCCCGTCGTTTCCGCCGCTCGTCCGCCACGTTGCGGGACTCAGCGGGCAGTGCGAAACCAGCCGGCGACGCTGAGGCGCTCGCGCGCCGCCGGCAACACCTCGTGTTCGAAATCCGCACTGAGAAACAGCACCAGCCTGCCGTCGCGCGGATAGATGTCGAGGTGCGCATCCGGCACGGCCGCGTCGAGATACAGCCGCAGCGCGCCGCCGTCGGCGTCGTGCCAGGCAAGATTGAGATACAGCACCGACGACAGCACGCGTGCGTCGTCGTCGCGAAAGCGATCCTGGTGCCGCGCGTAATGCGTGCCCGCGGCATACCGCGCGTAATGTGCCTCGAACCCGTCCATGCCGAGCAGCAGGCGCCGGTTGAGCGAGCGGCGCAGGGTCTCCATCGCGGTCCAGTAGGCCGACTCCGCTGCCGTCAGTTCCTCCGGATCGAACCAGCGCGTGTGGTCGCCGCGCATGCGGCTGTCGACCTGGCGATCGCCGGCATGGCCGACCCCCGCGGGCCGCAGCTGGTTGCGCGCATGCAGCGCAATGCACTCACCGGCAAGCGCGGCAGTGGCATCGGCGTCGAGGAAGTTCTCGACGACGCAATAGCCACGACGCTCGAGATCGGCACCGACGTGCGCGGGCAGGGTGGAATCGGGCATCATTGGCCGCAAGCATAACCGACGAGCTTCACACCTCATGCCAAAGATACCCCCGGTCACGCTCGCGCTGCTGGTTGCGAACATCCTCGTCTTCCTGCTGCAGTCGGCGGGCGGCGAAAGCATGCTGGTGCACTTCGCATTGTGGCCGCTGGGTCCGTCGCAGCCGGCCCAGCTCGCCGACGGCAACATGGTCCAGGTCGGATTCCAGCCGTGGCAGATCCTGTCGTATGCATTCCTGCACGGCGGTATCACCCACATCGCGTTCAACATGTTCGCGTTGTGGATGTTCGGCGGACCGGTCGAGACGGCGCTCGGCGCGCGGCGCTTCGTGTTCTTCTACTTCGCCTGCGTGATCGGCGCGGCTTGCGCACAACTTGCCGTGATCGCATTGTTTCAGCCGGACCAGTTCTATCCGACCGTCGGCGCGTCGGGCGGCGTGTTCGGCCTGCTGCTCGCGTTCGCGATGTTCTATCCGCAAGCGCGATTGGCGCTGATCTTCATTCCGATTCCGGTGCCGGCACCGATCTTCGTCGTCGGCTACATGATCGTCGAGCTCTTCCTCGGCATCACCGGCACGCAGGCCGGTGTTGCGCATTTCGCCCATCTTGGCGGTGCGATCGTGGGTTTCGTGCTGATCCAGTACTGGCGCGCGCAGTCTCGTCCAGGCAGCCGGTAACGCTGCAGCGGGCGCCAGTCGGCGTGCGGCTGGAGACTGGTTGGGCTCAGGCCCGCCTTACGGTTGCCGGAAGACCACGCCGCCCTTCATGACGAAGCGCACCCGCTGCAGCACCTCGATATCCTGCAGCGGATCGCCCGGAACCGCGACGATGTCGGCGTAACGGCCGGCGGCGAGCCGGCCGATGTCGTGTTCCCAGTCGAGCAATTTCGCGGCGTTGATCGTGCCGGCCTGGATTGCGGCGAGCGGGCTCATGCCGTACTGCACGAGCAGCGCGAACTCGCGCGCCTGCGTGCCGTGCGGAAACGGTCCGACGTCCGAGCCGAGCGCGACCGGCACGTGTGCGGCAAGCTGCACCTTGAATTGCCCGACGTGATAGGCCTGAATGGCGCGATAGCGTTCGGCCGCCTGCGGCGTGGCCGCGTGTGCGGCGAAGTATTCCAGCACGCTGAAGGTCGGCACGGCGAAGATGCCGCGGTCGCGCATCAGCTTCATCGTGTCGGTGCCGAGCTGGTAGCCATGATCGATCGACGCGACGCCGGCGCGCGCGGCGTAGCCTGCGCCCGGTTCGCCGGTCGCATGCACGGCGACGTGCCGCCCGGTGCGCGCGGCCTCGTGCACGGCAACGCGCAGTTCGTCCTCGCTGAACTGGTACGGCGTCGAGAACACGCCCTCGGCGATGCGGTCCTTGCCGGTCTGGTAGACCTTGATGAAGTCCGCGCCGAGCTTGACCTGGTCGCGGATCGCCGCGACGAGTTGTTCGGCGCTGTTCGCCTGGGTCGCGTTCGGCAACGCATGCTGTTCGGGATTCAGGCCGATCGCGTCCTCGTGTCCGCCGAGGATGTCGATCGCGTTGCCGCTGATGCGCAGGCGCGGGCCGGGAATCTCGCCGCGATCGATCGCATCGCGCACGGCCGTGTCGGCCGCACCGGCACCTTCGGTGCCCATGTCGCGCTCGGCCGTGAACCCGGCGAGCAGGTCGTCGCGGGCAGCCAGCGTTGCCCGGATCGTGCGCTCGGCCACCGATTCGTTGAACGTCTGTTCGGCTTCGCCGCCGGGATGCAGGAACAGGTGTACGTGCGCGTCGATCAGGCCCGGCAGCAGCGTCGTGTCGCCGAGGTCGATCATGCGCGCGTCGGCCGGATGCTCGACCTTGCTGCCGACAGCAACGATGCGCTCGCCGCGCACGAGTATTTCGCCCGGCGCGATCAACCGGCCGCTATCGACGTCGAGCATGCGCGCAGCGTGCAACACGACCGGCGCCGGCGCGGATTCATGTGCGTGTGAAAATGGCGCCAGCAGTGCGCCTGCGGCAAACAGGGACGCTCGGAAATATGTGGCGGCATCGAACACGGTTGTTTCTCCGTCTGAAGGCAAGACAATTTCCGTTCGCGTCGAACCTTTCGACGGCTCATTGATGAACTCCGCTCGCGCAGCGGGCGAAGGCGAAATGTCTCCGTACCCTGCACCTTCGGCGCTTCGCGTCGCAGGCTGTCCCGAGACTGGCGAAGGCCAAGCGCGAACGACGGCCATCCACCTTTGCAACGCCATCGGCCCGATTCAACGCAGCGCCAGCACCAAGCCTCTCAACGCAGCGACAGAAAATCGCCGCTGCAGACGAAGCGCACGGCGTCAAGGCGCAGCAAGGCGCGCGGCAATGCCTCATGCAGCGCCGCCAGTTGCTGCGCCACGGCAGCGATTTCGTCGGGATGCACGGCCGGGTTGACGCGCGCGAGAGCGGCGAGGCGATCGTGTTCTGCGCCGAGCTCGAGTTGTGCGGCGTCGAGTGCGGCGGCAATCTCGATGTCGGCCTGCGCGCGTGCCAGTTCTTCGCAGCGCTTGAGCATCGGCGGCACCAGCGTGAGCAGGAACTTGCGGTAGCGTGCCACTTCCGGCGAACGTTCGGCGGCACGTGCCAGCGCGGTCCTGCCGGGACGCCAGTCGTTGCGCGGCGCGAGCTTCGTATCTACGGCGCAACGTATCGGCAGCGGCGGCAGGAAACGCTGCGCCTGCAGGTTCGACGGGGCGACCGGCTCGAGCACGAACAGACACTGCAGCACGGCGCTGCGCGGCGGCAGCGCCTCGTCGATGAGGAAGGCGGCGTTGCCCAGTTCGCTGCCCAGCAGCAGGTCGATCGAACCGGTCACCATCGGATGATCGGCGCCGAGAAACTGCAGGTCTTCGCGCACGAGCGCGGTGGCGCGGTCGAACGTGACCTGCTGCGGCCCGTCGCGCAGGCCCGGAAAGCCGTCGGTGCTGAGGTATTCCGGATCGAGCAGGTAGGTGCGCTTGCCCTGGTCTTCGTTCTCGACGCCGAACTGTTCGAACAGGCGCAGCACGAAATCCTCGGCGGAGCGGTCGGCGTCGGCTGCTGCCAGCGCGCGGTACAGCAGTTGCAGGCGCGCCTCGCGCTGGCTGGCCAGTTCCAGCAGGCGGTCGCGACCCTGCTGGATCACGGTCGACAACTCGGCATGCGCGGCTCGTGTCTCGGCGACGATCGAGTCGATCTCGGCATCGGTGTCCTCGCCGCCGCGCGCATGCTCGACGGCCATGCCGATCAGTCGTTCACCGAAACGCTTGTACAACTCGCGGCCGTCAGCCGGGCTGCTGTGCAGTGCGTCGAGGCCGGCGTCGTACCAGCGCAGCACCGCCTGCTGCGCGCTGCCCGGCACGACGGCCACGTGAATGTGGATGTCGCCGCGCTGGCCGATGCGGTCGAGCCGGCCGATGCGCTGTTCGAGCAGGTCCGGATCGAGCGGGAGGTCCCACAGGATCAGATGGTGCGCGAACTGGAAATTGCGGCCTTCCGAACCGATCTCGGCGCACAGCAGCAGGCGCGCACCATCGGCTTCGGCGAACCAGGCGGCGTTGCGGTCGCGCTGCACGATCGACATTGCTTCGTGGAAGCGCGCGAGCTTGACGGTACTGCGCGTGCGCAGCGCTTCTTCGAGCGCGATCACCTTGGCCTGGCTGCGGCAGATCAGCAGGAATTTCTCGGTTGCGCGGCTTTCGACCAGCTCGATCAGCCAGGCCACGCGCGGGTCATTGGCATAGTCCAGGGCCAGCGCCGCCGGCGGCTGCTGCGCGTCGGACAGGAATTCGGCCAGCAGATGCTGGCGGAAATCGTCGCTGAGCCCGGCACCGCCGAGTTCGACCAGGTGGGCGATGCGCTGCGGAAAACCGCCGACCGTCGCGCGCCGGCTGCGGAACATCACGCGCCCGGTGCCGTGCCGATCGATCAGTGCGTCGAGCACCGCGCTGGCGGCGCTGTCGTCGTTGCCGGCCACGGCGAGCGCGCCGACGAGCGAGACGTCGTCGCGCAGCAGCGTGGCGACGGTCATCTGCTCGGTATCCGGCAGCACTTGCCCGGCCTGCAGTTTTTCCACGATATGGGACAGGCTGGCGTAGCCTTCGGATTCGCGCTGGAAACGCTCGAGGTCGCTGTAACGCGCCGGATCGAGCAGGCGCAGGCGAGCAAAATGGCCGGTGCGGCCGAGCTGTTCCGGCGTCGCGGTCAGCAGGATCAGGTTCGCGGTCGCCTGCGCGTGGCGCTCGATCAGCGCGTAGTCGCGGCTGACGGCATCGGGGCTCCAGGCCAGGTGATGCGCTTCGTCGACGATGAGCAAGTCCCACCCCGCGGCCAGCGCCTGCGCGCCGCGGCGCGGCGAGTCGCGCAGGAAGGCCAGGTCGACGATCACCAGTTGTTCGTCGAGAAACGGATTGCGCCCGTCGCCGGCCAGTTCGATCGCCTCGCAGCGTTCTTCGTCGAAGACCGAGAATTGCAGGTTGAAGCGGCGCAACAACTCTACGAACCACTGGAACACCAGCGTTTCCGGCAGCACGATGAGCGCACGGTCGATGCGCCCGCCGGCGAGCAGCTGGGCGAGGATCATGCCGGCCTCGATGGTCTTGCCCAGACCGACTTCGTCGGCGAGCAGAACGCGCACGGGACGGCGTCGCGAAACGACTTCGGCGATACGCAGCTGGTGTGGAATCAGGTCGATGCGCGCCGACAACAGGCCCCACGCCGGTGAACGCCGCGCCTGGGCGCGATGCGCGAGCGCGGCGGCGCGAAAATCGAATCGCTCCGGCGCATCGACGCGGCCGGCGATCAGGCGTTCGTCGGCCTTCGACAGATCCTGGACGTCGTCCAGTTCGCCCTCGGCCAAGGTATCGCCCGCGCCGAAATAGCGCAGCACGCCATTGTCGGACTCGACACGCTCGACGACGAAGTTGCGGCCGCTGCCGGCAACCTTGTCGCCGGCGCGGAACTGCGCGCGTTGCAACGGTGCCGCGTGCGTGGCATAGGCGCGCACCGTGCCGGTCGCCGCGAACGCCACCTGCACCGTGCGATGTTCGACGCGCAGCACGGTGCCGAGCCCCAGCTCGGGTTCGGCCAGCGAAAGCCAGCGCTGTCCCGGTGAAAATGCCATGGTGCGAATTCTACTGGCTCGCGGGCCGTTACCGCGACGTTCACAAAAATTGAACAGTGCTGGTAGATAGTGGTGCCCAGGGGTGGACGATAGAGCGACGCGAGCGATTGCGTCGGCAGGCGGCCACGACACCAGCACTTCCGCAACGTCAAGGAGTCCATCGCATGAGCAACGATCCCGGTAAACCGGATTTTTCCGACGTGAAGGGCGGCTCCACGACGACGCCGGTAAAACCCGCGGCGCCCGATTTCAGCGACGTCGCCGCCGGCAGTTCCACGGCGCCTGCTTCCGACCAGAGTTATACCGTCGTCGCGGGCGACTCATTGTCGAAGATTGCGAAGAAGTTCTACGGCAACGCCAATGCATGGAACACGATCTTCCAGGCAAACAAGGACAAGATCAGCAACCCGGACATGATTCATCCGGGCCAGCTCTTGCGAATCCCCGCAAAATAATCCCTCAACCGATTGCAGGAGTAGCACATGATTCCGACCCGAAGTGGAACGAAGTTGATCGTCCTGATAACCGGCGCGCTCGTCCTTGCGGCCTGCGGCAAGCAGGAAGCACCGCCGCCGCCGAGCCCCGCTCCGGCACCTGTTACTCCGGCTGCTACACCGGCGTCTCCAGCCGCCGCCAGCACTCCCGCGCCGGCCGCCGGCACGACGCTCGATTCGATTGTCCTGGGCACCGCAGTCGATGCGTCCGGAAAGTTGGCGAGCGCTCCGGCGACGGAATTCACGCCGACAGATACGATCTACGCTGTCGTGACAACGAACAGAAGCGGGACGAATCCTTCGACGATCGCAGCGCACTGGGAATTCCAGGGGGGCGTGACGGTCAACGACAGCACGCAGCCCGTGACAGCCGGCGGAGCATCGGTGACCACCTTCCACATAGAAAAGCCGAGCGGCTGGCCGCCGGGCCACTATCGCGTGGTCATCACGATTGACGGAAAGCAGGCCGGGATCAAGGAGTTCGAGGTCAAGTAGTCCCGTTGCCGGGCACGCAAAAGGCGCGGAGCAATCCGCGCCTTTCTTTTTTAGCCTCTACCCTCGCCGATTCGACGCTGAGGGAGACCACTCGACTGTCGACTTTGGCGGGCCCTCCGGCTACCAGATCGTCACGCGCAGGTCGTCCTCGCGCACCATCGGATCGCCGGCCTTGCAGCCGAACGTGCGCGCGAACACCGGCATGTTCGACGGTGCGGCGATGGCGCGGTATTGCGCCGGCGCATGCGGGTCGACGTTCAGGCGCACTTCCTGGGCCTTCGGCAGGATGCTGCCGCTCCAGACGCGGGCGAATGCGATGAAGAAGCGCTGGTCCTCGCTGTAGCCGTCGATCTTCGCGCCGGCTTCCTTCGGGTCTTTCTTCAACGCCAGCTGCAGGGCGTCGTAGGCGGCGTTGAGACCGCCGAGGTCGGCGGTGTTCTCGCCGAGGGTCAGCTTGCCGTTGACGTGCTTGCCGGGCAGCGGTTCGTAGGCATTGAACTGGTCGGTCAGCTTCTGCGTGCGCGCCTCGAACTTGGCGCGATCTTCGTCCGTCCACCAGTTGTGGTTGTTGCCGTCCTGGTCGAACTTGCTGCCCTGGTCGTCGTAACCGTGCGTGGCTTCATGCCCGATCACGGCGCCGATGCCGCCATAGTTCAGTGCATCGTCGGCCTTGAAGTCGAAGAACGGCGCCTGCAGGATCGCGGCCGGGAAATTGATCGTGTTGTCGGTCGGGTTGTAGTAGGCGTTGACCGTCTGCGGCGTCATGCCCCACTCGAGCCGGTCGGTCGGCTTGCCGATTTTCGCGACGTCATATTCGTAGTCGAACTTGCGCGCCGCGCGCACGTTGGCGAAGTAGTTGTCCGGCGTGATCGTCAGGCCGGACCAGTCGCGCCAGTTGTCCGGATAGCCGATCTTCGGCAGGAACGTATCCCATTTCGCCAGGGCCTTCTTCTTGGTCTCGGCGCTCATCCAGTCGAGTTTCTCGATGCGCGCGCGCAAGGCGTTGCGCACGTTGTCGACCAGCACCTTGGCCCGGGCCTTGGCTTCCGGCGGGAAATTCTGCGCGACGTAGATTTCGCCCAGCGCCATGCCCATGCCGCCATCGACCGCCTCGAGTACGCGCTTCCAGCGCGCGCTCTGTTCCTTCTGGCCATTCAGTGCCTGGCCGTGGAACGCGAAATGCGCTTCCTGGAACGGCTTGGACAGGTACGGCGCTGCCCCGTCGACGGTATGGAAGCGCAGGTACGCCTGCCAGTCGGCAACCGGCTCGTCGCCAAGCATCTTGTCGAGTTCGGCGAAGAACTTCGGCTGCGACAGGGAAAATCCCTTCTCGACCTTGACGTGCTGTGCGGCGAAGAACGGCTGCCAGCCGAAATGCGGCATGACCTGGTCCGCCTCGGCGACACTGACGAAGTGATACTGGTTTTTCGGATCGCGCAGTTCCACGCGCGACAGCGAAGCGCCGGCCAGACGCGTTTCGACTTTCAGCACGGCGTCGGCCTGCTTGCGCGCAGCGTCGGCGCCGACACCGGCGAGCTCCAGCATCCTGGCGACATGATCCAGGTAAGCCTTGCGCTGTTCGGCGTACTCGGGCTTGGTGTAGTAGTCCGGCGTCGGCAATCCAAGGCCGCCCTGGCCGGCGGACGCGATCTGGGTCTTGGCGTCGTTGTAGTCGGCGCGCGAGCCGAAGCGGAACACGCCGCCGCGCCCGTTGGCGAACGATTCGCGCAGGTACACCACCACATCCTTGTCCGATTTCAAGGCGGCGATTTTTGCCAGCTCCGGCTTGATCGGATCGAAGCCTGCCTTGTCGACGGCAGCCTCGTCCATGCCCGAGCGATACATCCAGCCGATCTTCTGCGCGTTCGATCCGGATTTCGCCGCGTCTGCGTTTTTCGCTGCGGCCTCGACGATTTCATGCTGCGCGTCGAGGCTCTTCTCGGCGAGCTGGTCGAATGCGCCCCAGCGCGTGCGATCCGACGGAATCGGATTCGCCGCGACCCATTTCGCGTTGACGAATCCGTTGAGGTCGGTGCACGGGCTGATGCCTGTGTCCAGTTCGCTCGAGTGGATCCAGCCGACCGATTCGGCGTTGGCGCCGATGCTGATGCCGGCGATAGCCAGCGCAAGGGCCAGCGGCTTGATGCGGAAGATTTTCATGAACAGACCTCTATCGTGATTTTCGTTGGGGTGAATTGTGCACGTGCGATTCGGCGTCCGTTCCGCCGCTGGCGGAAAGCCATGGCGGTGTGCATTCGTACAGTGACCATTCCGCGCGTGAACTCGATTTTGAATCACTCCGAAACCGTGCGTCCGACAAGCGCGGTACGCCTCTGGGAATATCGAACCACGGCGGCCACAACCGCCGTGCCGTTCGCTCTTCGAAACAGCGGACCTCACCCGGACTTGACCCCGGGCGAACAGGATTCGAATCGAGCTCCACGGCCGCTTTTCATGCCGACTGTAGCCATTGCCGGTTTCTCTCAAAACCGTCTTACCAAATCTTTACGTTTGCATCGCCGCTGCGCAGCATCGGGTCGCCGGCCTTGCAGGAAAATGCCTCGGCGAATGCCGGCAGGTTGCTGAGCGGGCCATTGACGCGGTACTTCGACGGGGCGTGTTCGTTCGACTGCAGCTGGCGGCGCAGCTGCTCGGGTCGTTCCAGCTCGCGCCAGCTTTGCGCGTACGCCAGGAAGAAACGCTGGTCCGGCTGCAGTCCGCCGACAGGCGTCCCGCCCTGTCCCTCCGGCGTCGACTTGAACGCGTCGTACGCGACCTGCAGGCCGCCAAGGTCGGCGATGTTTTCACCGAGCGTCAACTGGCCGTTGACATGCAACGAGCCGACCGGCACATAGGCCGCGAACTGGCTCACGAGGGCCGCCCCGCGCGCATCGAACGCGGCGCGATCCTGCGCGCTCCACCAGTCCGAAAGGTTGCCGTGCGCGTCGAACTTGCTGCCCTGGTCGTCGAACGAATGCAGCATCTCGTGGCCTATGACCGCGCCGATGGCGCCATAGTTCGCCGCGTCGTCGGCAGCGGCGTCGAAGTAGGGCGGCAGCAGCTGCGCAGCCGGAAAGACGATTTCGTTGCGCATCGGATTGTTGTAGGCATTGACGGTTTGCGGCGTCATGTCCCATTCGCTGCGGTCTGTTGCGCGGTCGAATTTTGCGAAGCGGCGTTGTGCCTCGAACGCGGCCGCAGCACGCACGTTCGCATAGTAGGAGCTGCGCGAGATGTCCAGCTTCGAGTAGTCGCGCCAGTGGTCCGGATAGCCGATCTTCGTGCCGAGCGCATCGAGCTTGGCCAGCGCGGACTGCTTCGTTGTTTCGCCCATCCAGTCCAGCTTGCCGATGCGCAAGCGCATCGCGGCCTTGAGCCGGGCGACGAGATCGAGCGCACGCTGACGCGCTTCGGGCGACATGACTTCTGCGACATAGGCCTGGCCGAGCGCCTCGCCGAGCGCATCGTCCGTGCTGGCGATCGCGCGCTTCCAGCGCGGCTTGTCGGTGCGGGTGCCGAGCAGCGTGCGTCCGCGGAAATCGAAATTGGCATCGACGAAGCGGCGGCTCAGGTAGGGCGCAGCATCGTCGACCAGGTGCCAGCGCAGATAGGCCTGCCAGTGTGACACCGGCTGCCCGGCCAGTTGCTCATCGAGAGCGGTGAAGAAGTCCGGCTGCGCCAGCGAGAACTGCCGCACGTCGGCGCGGCCGGCCGCGGCAAACAATGCGCTCCAGGCGAAATGCGGCGTGGCCGCGTCGGCCTGCTGCAGCGTGTACATGTGGTACGAGTTGGTCGGCTCGCGCAGTGCGACCGGGTCCAGGGATGCAACGGCCAATGCCGTTTCCAGCTGCAGCACCCAGCCGGCCTCTTCGACCGGGTCGGCGTCGCCGACCAGCGCGAGCATGCGCGCAATGTGGGCGCGATAGCGTGTGCGCAGCAGTGCCGAGCGCGCGTCCTGACGCGTGTAGTAGCCGCGATCGGGCAGCCCCAGGCCGCCCTGGCCGGCGTAGGCGATGGTGTTGCCGGAGTCTTTCAGGTCTTCCTGCGCTTCCAGTTCGAACACCGCATCGATGCCGCGCGCCTGCCAGGTGCTTATCAGCATGGCGACATCGCCGGACGATTTCAGCGCGGCAAGTTCGGCAAGCCCGGCTCGCAGCGGCGCGATGCCGGCACGCTCGACCGCGGCTTCATCCATGGCCGCCGCGTAGAAGTCGCCGATCTGCTGCGTGATGCTGGCATGCGCTCCGGGCCGGGCTGCCGCATTTTCCAGAATGCGCCTGAGTATTCCCAGGTTGCGCTGCTCGATTTCCTCGTCCACGCCCCAGATCGAGTAATCGGCGGGAACCGGGTTGGCGCGCAACCAGCCGCCGTTGGCGTACTGGAAAAAATCACGGCACGGACTGGTCGAGGCGTCGACATACTGCGTATCGAGGCCGCACTCGACGGCGCCGAGCCATGCTGCTGCCGCAATGCCGGCAACCAACAGCGCAGTGCGTGGTAGACGGCGATCATGCATCAGGAATCCCGCGCGAAAAAAGCGGCCGGTTTACCGGCCGCCGAAAGGACAAACGATCGGGGCATCCGGCCCCGGCGCAGCGTCGCCGGGTCGTTGCATTGCGACCAGTGCCGAAAGCCATGACGGCGGGAGCGACCAGCCGTCGGGGCGCGCGGCTGCCGACGCGTTGCCATCGGGCTTGCGAAAAACGCAGAAAGGGGCGCGAGCCGGGGGCCGAAGGAGCAGTTCGACGCCACGCACGGCAGGCTGTCAAAGCTTCAGCGCTCAGCCTGATCCAGTGAGGGCACTGCGCGATCGGCGGGGTGCGAGCCCGACGGCAGGATGTCCGGTCCGATCGCGCCGCCCGAGACGATGAACGCCATCGCCTGGTCGACGCTCCAGTCGGTCGTGATCAGGTCTTCGACCGGGACGATTTCCAGATAGCCGCCGGTCGGGTTCGGCGTGGTCGGGATGTAGACCGCCGCCAGTTCGCGGCCGTGCGTATTGCGAAAGACGCGCGTGACGAAGCCGAATGTCTTGAGTTCCGGCGTGGGAAATCCGATCAGTACGACGCGTTGGGTGCCGGTCGGCTTGGTCTGCATCAGCGTCATGAGTTTCTTCGCGCCGCCGTAGATCGAATGGGCGAGCGGGATGCGCTCGATCATGCGGTCGAGCGCTGCGAGCAGGCGCTGGCCGAAGACGCGATTCGTGCCCAGGCCGACCAGGTACAGCGCCAGGATCGTGCCGACGAAGGCGATGATCGACTGGAACCACAACTGGCTCAGCCACGTGGCTGCACCCGGAAACACCGTGCTGAGCGCGGCAAACAGGCCGGCTACGACCGGCGCGCCGACGTGCGAGAGGAAGCTGAAGATGAAGGCAAAAACGACCCAGGTCAGCCAGAGCGGAATGAACGTCAGCAGCCCGGTGATCAGGTAGCGTTGCAGGTGAAGACGGCGCATGGAATCCGCTGGCGGCCAGGGCCCTACATCATAACGTGAGCGGCGGAATTATTTGCCGCCGGCAGGAATATTGTCGTCGTCCAGCTCGCGCAGCACGCGAAAGCCGATCGTCGTGTAGCCGACATCGGAACCGGCATCGTCCTGCGTGTCGGGGTCGGTACCGCGATCGTCGCGCCACGAGCTGCCGCTGAACATGTGTTCGTCGCATTTGTCGTCGCGCTTGCCGCCTTTGCAGTCGATCGTCCATTCGCTGACGTTGCCGATCAGGTCATGGATGCCGAGCGCGTTCGCCTTGAACCTGCCGACCGGCGCCGTGTTGGCAAAGCCGTCGCTGCATGCCGTTTCGCCGCGCCGCGCCGTGTCGGCAAGATTGCCCAGTGCGCAGGCGTCGCCCTTGTCGGCCACGGGCCGGTCGGCGCGCACCCATTCGGCGTGGCTGGGCAGGCGATAGGTCGCGTGAAGGCGCGTGCCGAGCCATTGCGCGTAGGCGTTGGCATCGGCCCAGCTTACGCATACGACCGGATGCGTGTCGTCCTGGCTGAAACCCGGGTCTTGCCAGTTCAACTTGCGCAACAGGGACAGGGGCGAGTGCGGCTCGCGGCATTTCGATGCGGCGCGATGGGTCGCCGTGGCAAACGCGGCGTATTCGGCGCGTGTCACTTCGTGGCGTTCCAGCGCAAACGGACGCCCCGCGTCGTTCGCCGGGACAAAGGCCAGGCCGGGGCCATCCGGGTCGCGCAGTACGGCACCGGCGGCCAGGTCTGACATTTTGCGCCTGCCCGGTGGTGGCGCTTTCGGTTTTGGCGGAGCTTTTGGCAGGTCTGATTTCGCCGGTTCGGCTGGCGTTGCTTCGGCGTGCCCATCTGACTGCGCGGCAGCGTTCGGCCCACTTCCCGCTGCGGCCTGCATTGCGGCGGGCGTCGAGTCCGCCGCACTTGCCGATTCGACCGGCTTTGCGTCACCGCTGCGCAACGGTTCCTCCGGCGCGGCCGGCGCGGCGGCCTCGGCAGCCGCAATCGGCGCCGCGGTTTCAGCCGCCTTGGGCGCCTCACGCATGCGCATCAGCCCGAACGCGACCAGGGCGGCGCCGGCCAGCGCCAGTCCGATGGTGAGCGCAAGCCCGGACGCGGCGCGCCTTTTGGCGGGCGCATCGGCCAGTGCCGGCAGCAGCATGGTGGAATAGGCAGCATCCGGCTTGTCGCCGAGTTGTTCGGCGATTGCATCGAGCGCGCCTTCCATCTGCTCGGCATTCTGGAACCGTTCCTCCGGTGATTTCGCCATCGCCTTGTCGATGAACGGCTGCCAGCGGCGGCGCCGCGGCAGCAGGCGCGGAATCGGCTGTTCGACATGCGCCAGCGCAACCGACAGCGTGTCGGGACCGTGGTAGGGCAGGTCGCCGCTGACCAGTTCGTAGGTCACGACGCCGAGGCTGTACAGGTCGGCACGGCCGTCGATCGGCAGGCCGCGGGCCTGTTCCGGGCTCATGTAGCCGGATGAACCGATGGTCGAGCCCTCGCGCGTCACACGGGCGAAATCGCTGGAAGCCAGGGCGATGCCGAAATCGGCCAGCAGCGGCCGGTCGAGCTTGTCGAACAGCACGTTCTCGGGTTTGACGTCGCGATGCACGATGCCATGCTTGTGCGCATAGCCCAGTGCGCGCACCAGCGAGCGCACGATCGCGATGATTTCGGTCTCGTGCTCGCGCAGGTCGCGCGTCGACAGGTCGCCGTTCGGCAGGTACGGCATGACGTAATACAGCTTGCCGTCTTCGGTCCGGCCGACATCGTAGATGCTGACGACGTTCGGGTGATCGAGCCGGGCGATCGTCCGCGCCTCCTGCTCGAAACGCGTGACGGTCTCTTCGCCCAGGTTGCGTTCGGCCGCCAGGACCTTGATCGCAACCGGCCGCGAAAGCGATACCTGCATGGCCAGGTACACGTCGGCCATCCCCCCGCGCCCCAGCCGGCGGGTAATTTCGTACCCCCGGATGTGCGGTAATGGCTCGATTTGTGCTTTATTCATGACGCCCGGCCCTGATTCCGGTCCGATATTAACGGATGTCCAATGGCGACGATATCCAGGCTAACTGGCCCAAAGCGGTGCTGTGACCACGTTTATGGCGCGTTGGCGCGCTTCGTGGCACGCTAATCGCCATGGAATCCCAGAAGACCCCCATAGACGGTCTTTCGGCCCGCACCCCGCGGCCGGAGGGACGTACCGCAGGTTCGGCCGAGCCGACGCCGGTGGTCGTCGCCCTGATGGGGCTGCCCGGTGCCGGCAAGAGCATGGTGGCGAGCGCGCTGGCCGAAGCGCTGGGCCTGCGCCGGGTTTGCCGTGACGCAATACGTCACGCGCTGTTCCCGCGCTGCTCCTATTCGTTTGCCGAGAACGGCGCCGCGTTTCGTGGCGTGATCCTGGCCCTCGAGATCAACTGCCTGCTCGGCGAATCCTCGGTGATCGACGGCATGACCTTCTCGCGCCGCAGCGACCTGGAGAAGGTCGGTTCGGTGGTTCGCCAGTACGCCTTCACGCCGATCCCGGTGTACCTGGATTGCCCGCCGGCGGTGGCCAGCGAACGCATCGCCAGCGATATGGCAAGCGGACGCCACAACGCACGCAACCGGACTCCCGAGGTCGTCTACCAGGTCAAGGCGCGGTTCGAGGAACCGCCGTCCAACGCCCTGGTGATCAACGCCAACCAGCCGGCGGCGGATGTGTGCCGGATCGCGGTGGAGGCCGTGGCGCAGATCCGTGGCATGCGCAGCATCGGCACCGTCTCCTAGCCGGCTCCTGACGCGGGCGTGGTTCGCCTGCGCCGCACGTGAAGCTGCTTGCGTACGCGCGCGACCAGTTCGCCGCGGGCAGTCTTGATTGCGACTTCGAACCAGCGCAGGTACTTCCCGCCGCCGGCCGTGGCGGTCCGCAGCTCGTCGAGGATGGCGTCGTCGAGCAGGAATTCGGCGTACACGTCCTCGCGCCCCGGTGCGATGAAGTCGATCGTCGCGGCCTTGTCCCAGACGATGTACGCGTGCTCCAGCGCCTCCATTGTCATGATCATCCAGAACGGATCGGTCATCGCGAACAGCGCGCCGCCGAATTGCGTGCGCACGTAGTTGCGGTTGTACCAGCGCAGCTTGAGTCGAATTCGCGCGTAGCGCCAGTCGTCGCCCAGGGCTTCGACCCTGATCCCGGAGAAGAAGAACGGCGGCCAGAGGTTGAGCACACGGCGCAAGGACGAGGCTTTCACTTCAGTTCCCATGCGTGCCGCACTTCCCGGTGGCGGCTTGGTCGAACCATCAGGTCTTTGGCGGCGGCTTGAACCTGGCGCCGTCGAAGTAGCGGACGCGCAGGTCGTGGCCACGCTGGCTCTTGCCGATGTAGACCAGGTTGACGTCCGGCCACACCGGTATGCGGCCCATCTCGGTGAAGCGCGTGTTCTCCAGCTCGGCCACCACGCCGATGCACGGATATCCGTTGCGCTTGGCATGGCCCTCGAGCAGTTCATACGCGCGCTTGAACAAGTACAGGATCAGCCGGCTCTTGCGCCACTGCGGCGCAACGAAGCAGCGGTAGTAGTACATCGGCTGGCCGAGTCGCGGCAGGGTGACCGGCACGGCCGTGCAGACGCCGGCCATTTCGCCATCGCTGCCGCGCGCATGCAGCACGATTTCCTTCAGGCGCTGCCGCGCTTGGGTTTCGTCGGCAATCGCTTTTTCCTTCAGCCAGAATGCCACCACCGCTTCGCCTTCCTCGGGCAGGTCGGTTTGCCAATGGGCCACGAACTGGAATTGATTGCTCATGGGGCGGCCTCACCAACGGCGGCAACGGGTATTGTGGCGTAGCCCACGCCGGGAGTCGCCGGCTGGTCGGTCGGCGGCGGCGAGAAAGCGACCTCCTTGAGTGCCTTGTCCGGCAATGCGTAGGCAGACGCAAGCAGGTCGCCTTCGTGCACGATCTCGGGAAACAGCACGCCGGGCACGGCCTGCACGGCGAAAATCTCCTGCACGCCGCCGGTGAATTTCAGAAACGCGATCGTCTTGCCGGTGCCGATGTGCACGACCCAGACACCCGAAAGGCGGTCCGAGTTGTCGTCGGTGATCGGGATGTCGGTGAAAGGGGTCGTGCCGCGCAACTGCGACAGCCCGATGAAGGCAACCGGGCCGATGAAATCGAGCCCGCGGCAGAACCCGGGCACGCGCGCGACATCGGTGCGCTCGCCGGTCTTGATATCGACCGTGCACAACGCGCCGCGGCCCGACTCGAGCACCCACAGGCGATTGTCGTACCAGCGTGGCGAATGCGGCATCGACAGGCCGCGCGTGACTACCCGGTTGGTGGTCACGTCGACAATGAGCCCGCCGTTGCGCTTGTTCGCGCGCCAGCCCTCGCGCTCGTTGGTTTCTCCGAGCGCGGTCACGTAACGCGCGATGCCGTTGCGCATCGCCAGGCCGTTGAGATGGCAGCGGTCTTCCGGTGCATAGTGGCTGACGAATTTAGGTCGCCAGCGCGGCACGAAGCTCGACTTCGTATCGAGCGTGCACAGGCAGGAGAACAGCGTGTTGACGAACCAGATGTGGCCGTCCGCGTCCCAGGCCATCTCGTGGATGTCGATGTGGCCGGTGATGTGCGCGCGCCGCGCCATGTAGACCGCGTCATGTGCCGGCGGATCGTGCAGGCGCCTGGCCACGTCCGGCATGTTGCGGAACTCGACGATTTCCATCATCGCGCCGAGCATCAGCCGCTGGCGGTCCGCAGCCATGCCCATCGGCCGGTTGAAGGTGCGGAAATGTGTATTTATGGAATTTCGGTCGGGCCGCAGGATGACGAGCTTGCCGGCCTGGTAGGTGCTGACCAGCACGCAGGCGCCGAGCTCGCGCAGGATGTCCGGGAAATTGGACGTGTGGACGCTGCCGAGCACCTGCTCGACGGTCTGCTGGTCTGGTTTTTCGACATCCGCAGAGTAACCGGCATCCGGAATCCGCGGTGCTTCGGCAGCAGCGGATGCTGGCGCAGCGTCTGCCGGCTGGGCGGACTCGGATGCGGGAGCGGATTGATCGTCGTCGTCGGCCATGGCAGCGGCATTGTCTCCAATGCCGGCACCGGAGGGAAGTCGAAGACGAATCAGCAAGCGTCCAAGCCGCTATCGCGTCGTCTCGATATCGGTAACGGGCGAAATCGACCCGTGGCGGGACTCCTTCGACCAGAGTCCCTTGCCACCGTCATGGATTACAGCCGTCGTCTCCCGTGACAAAGATGATATCGCCCTGGTTGACCTCGTAAGCGCCAATATCCGGACCGACGCCCGATGACCTGGGGTACAAGGTCGCGTTCCCGCGCTCGTCCGTTGTGTAATTGTTCGGATTGCTGCCGCTGTCTATGGCGAGACTGTTGCTGCTCAAGGCGTGCGTCTGGGCGAGACCGCCGTTGTCGCGCAGCGGCACCAGGAACGGACAAACGTGGGTGAGTCCTGGAACCGCAAAGTTGTTGCCCGGGACGCGAACGAGATTGTTCGATGAGGCTGCGTCGAACGCGAATGTCCCTGAAAAAGGCAGGAGCGACATGTCGAAGTCACTCGTCGCGCTGAAGTTGTTGTTCGAAATGATCGTGCTCTGAAGCTTCAGCGTAGTGGCCGATTGCGTAACGACTGTCAGGCCCGCACCATAGTAGCCAAAAATTCCGTGGGTGGTCGGCGAGGAGTTGAACGCGACGGTCGAGTTCGTGATGACCTGATCGGGTGCCTGGAAAATCGCGCCGCCGCTATACACGGAAGAGGTGTTGCCTGAAATCGTACTGGAAAAGACGTGCGCGTACGTTCCGGTCGGGGACTGGAAAATGCCTCCGCCACTGAAGCTGGTCGAATTGCCCGAGATCGTCGAAGACTGTATCCGTAGAGCACCGGAGGAATAAACGCCGCCGCCGAAGGCCGAAAGGCCCCCCACGACCTGATTGCCCGATACGGTTGCGTATTTCATGCCCACGCCGGTACCGCCAAAAAGTGCGCCGCCGTTCGCTCTTTTGGTATCGGATTTTGCGCCGGAAGCGAAGACGTTGGTGTATTTCATCGTCAACTGCTTCGCCGCGAAAACGGCGCCGCCGCTTGCGTTGCCGCCGGTCGAATGGGCATAACAGAACAACATGTTGCTGTAGAGGATCTGGACAGATCCCGCGGAGTAGATGCAGCCGCCGTTCAGATCGCCCGCTTGGGTCCGGCTGCCGTTGTAGAAATTGATGCTCGAGAATTGCAGCAAATCGGTACCGGAGTGCTGAATCAGCCGCGCATTCTCGGTACTAAAACTGTATTTGCCGCTTATCGAAACACTCTTGCCGGACGGTGCCTGGATCGTCAGCGCATTCTGTGCAATGTCGATCGCACCTGTCTTTAGCGTGACAGTGCACGGGGCGACATTCGCGAAATCGATCGTGTCGCCCGATACGGTTCCCACCGTATCGCTGACGATGGCTCTGAGCGTACCGGCGCCAGCGTCGTCGCACGAACTTACGAAGTGCGTGGTGGCGGCCAGCGCATGGTGATTGACGTTCAGCCCTAGAAATGCAGCAACACAGGAAGCAACAGGCGTCATGCGAGACGCCAGGCGCGAGCAATGGTTCGTCATGACGACAGCTCCCCATTTCGGTGAGCCCCCTGTAGTGCCATGCTAAAACGTTCTTGCGGTGTTGAGCAACCGTATTCAGGTTGGCGACCGGATCTGCCGGCGACGTTGGCCGGCAGCGCTACCCGTTCAGACGGCGCCGGGTCGGTCCGGCGGCGGTCATTCGTCGCAACCCGGCTCGAATCCGCTGTGGAATATGCGTTCGTCCACCGTTCCCTGCCACTCGTAGGCACCCATGTCTGCGGCAGGGCCGAACACGCGCGGAAAGCCGCTGCCTCGCTGGTCGTATTGCACTGCGGCATTGTTGTTGCCGCCGTCGATGGCGGGACTGTCGTGCATCAGCGCAAGGGTGCGCGTGGGGCCGCCGTTGCTGGCCAGTGGTTCGAGCCGCGGGCAGGCGAGCAACGGGTTGCCGGGCAGCGTCACGTTCGCCGAAACGATGAGGCTGTTGGCCGTGCTGGCGCTGAACTGGCTGCCGGCCACGAGCAGGTCGGCGCCCAGCGGGTTGTCGGCCGCTACATTGTCGGCGAGGATGGAGCTTTGCAGCCCGAGCGTCGCGGCATTGTTCAACGTGTCGACGAAGATGCCGCCGCCGATCGGGGCGCGGTTGAAGGCGACGGTGGAATTGAGCAGGGTGATCGAACCGGTCGTGCGGATCGCCCCGGCCGAGTTCTGCGCCGAGTTGTTGGCGATCGTGCTGTCGCTGATCGTCGTCGACGGATTGCTGCCGAGATACAGGCCGCCCGCGTAGTACGCGCTGTTGTGGTCGATGACCGATGCCGAAATGGATACCGGACCGGCTGCGAACACGCCACCGCCCTCGCCGCGGCCGAACATGTCGCTGGCCGTACCGATCGCGCTGTTGTACGAGACCGTGCTGCGCGTCAGCGTGAGGCCGTTGCCAGCGAAGATGCCGCCGCCGCGCGCCGCGGCCGCTTCATTCTTCAGCCGATTGCCCGTCACCACGCTGTCCGTCAGCGTCACGGCGCCGTACAGCGCGACGACGGCACCGCCGAAATCGGAGGTTTGCGACCGCGTATAGGCTCCCGAGACCGAGCTATGGGCCAGCGTGATCGAACCACCGGCGTCGATCGCGCCGCCGCGGGCGTTGGCTCCGCCGGCGTAGCTCGAGGAAATGCTCGATTGCGACATCGATACGTAACCGGCCGCGTGGATGGCTCCGCCGTGAGAGACCGAACCGATGGCAAAGCACTCGTAGAACGTCACGCCACTCAGGCTCACGTTGCCGTTCGAGTAGATGCAGCCACCGCTTGCAGTTCCCGAAAGGGCCTCCTCGACGCCTGTTGAAAGCGTGATTCCGGCAATGCCGAGAGTGCCGCCGCCGGTGTGATGAAGCAGCCGCCCCGGTGCAATATTTCCCAGGCCGGCATTCGACATGATCGTTGTCGTCGGCTGGAAGCCCTTGTGATACTTGTGCTCGATCTGCAGGTTCGGCTGAGGT
>Ga0157369_10000794_pt1 | contig 40368 bp, 39 predicted proteins | sample C25metaG_FD_113461 | JGI IMG/M metagenome (GOLD analysis project Ga0157369, IMG submission 113461) | Corn rhizosphere microbial communities from Kellogg Biological Station, Michigan, USA - C2-5 metaG | ecosystem: Host-associated > Plants > Roots > Rhizosphere > Soil | place: USA: Michigan... | reverse complement strand
GTCTGCTACGCGAGCGGGGCAGCTACGTACCCCGCCAGCAGGGCCTTCACCGTCTGGTCCAGCAGCGTGTCGCTGAAGTAGCCGAGTTGCATATGGTTGACGACGCCCGAGCGCACGTTCAGCGCCGGTGTGGCCCGGGCGTTGCGCACCAGTTGCGCGCATGCCGACTTCACACCCGCCGGGATCTCCGCCAGGCCGGCCGTGTACACGATGTCGATTTCGTTGAACGCCAGCCCCAGCGGATGGGTCCCAAGGGTGATCTCGCCCGTTTCGGCGCGGCATTCAAGGGTTGCGGGATCGAGCGACGTCCAACTGCCAGGCAGGCTGAACGCTTCCGCCACGTCCTGCGCGAAGTCCGACAACTCCGGCATGCCCTCGCCGCGCCGCGGCACGGCGAAGCGCGCCCGCGCTGACACAATCGGTGACTGCGCCGGCGGCAACGCCGCCAGCGGCAGGTACGTCAGCCGTACCGCATTCCACCCCGGCATGATGCGCAGGCGCTCGCTGTACTGCGCTACGCCGAGCGACTTACGCCGGCAGTGTGCGTCCATCAGCGCCGACGCCGCCGTCACCCACCACTCCGGCAGCGACGCGTCGAGCCCGTACTGCTGGTATTCCGATGCTTCCAGGTAATTCATGACAAGTTATCCTCTGGATCGCCGGGATCGCCGTCATCGCACGAGATAGCCGCGAACAGAAGGCGGCGATGACGGCGATGGCGGCGATCTCTCGATCGCGGCGATGACTTACCGCTCGACGTTGACCTTGTAGTGCGCGTAGGTCGCGCCCTTGACCACCACGCCGCCGAACTTCACAACGACCATCTGCGACGCCAGCGTGCCCGGCGTGCCGAGCTGGAATACGCGCGGATTCGGGTCCGTGAGCCAGTGGTACTCGATCATCTCCTCCGACACGATGTAGGCCGGCAGCACGGCATTCCCCGTGCCGGGCGTGCCCGTGTAGCCGAGCGCCCATTCGGGAATGAGCGGCAGCTCGCCCGCTTGCGTCGACAGCGACTTCACCGTCATCCCGCCCTGGATCTGCTGCGTGGAGAGGACGACGTTGTATGCGTCCTTCATTTCGCGGTCGATCAGGTCGAGCAGCACCGGGTTGGCGTAGATCGCCGTCGGACGCACTTCGAACGACGAATTCGCCACCATCTTGGCGATCGTGCTCTTCAGCGTGTCGACGATCGAATCGTCGGTTGCCACCGTCTCCACGTTGCCGCCGTCGGTGATCTGACCGGCCGCGCCGTAGTACTGCGCGGTGGCCGGCTCGCTCAGCGACGTGTCGTTGCCGTTCCACAACGCGACGTCGTGCGTGCGCATCAGGCCTTCGACCGAATCGGCCAGGTCCTTCGCCTGCAGCAGCGCGAACTGGCTTTGCTGCGCGCCCACTTCCAGGTCGAAGAGGTTGTAGTTGATCTGCGAAACCAGCGCCTTTAGCGGGACGCTGCGCTCCACGCGCGTCGGCGAGCCGACCACCGCCACGATGTTGCGCGGATCGACGAACGCCTGCGCCGCCGTTGGCGCGTTGATCGCTGTCTGCTCGAAGAAGCGCGACGGATGCCCCGTGGCCGGCGCCTGCTTGATGCGCTGCCCGAAGAGTCCCCTACGCCGCACGATGTCGGTGATCTCGCTCTGGTACCGCTGCACCTCCACCGCGCCCGGTCCGATGAAGTCCGCTGCTGCGTGGAGATCGAGAAACTTTGCGTTCATGAAAATTCCTTTCTGAATGATGTCTTGCGTTTTGTGTGATCGCCGGAATCGCCGTAATCGCGCGTAATCGCCGGAATCTTGGTTTTCAATTACGGCGCTTTCGGCGGTTCCGGCGATTACGGCGATGGGTTCAGCCGATCAGCCCGGCCCGTGCCATCTCCGCCTTGACCGCGACCCTCTGCTCGACGCTCAGCGCCGAGAGCGCCTTGTCGAGCGTGGCCGCATCGACCGCCGGCGACGTCTCCACACCGCTCTTGGCGAGCAGCGCGGTCATCGCCGGTGACAACGTCTTGCGTCCGGCTCTCGCCGCCAGATCGGCGGCGTTCGCCTTCAGGTCGGCATTGGCCTGCTCCAACTCGGCAATCCGAGCCTGGAGCTGCTCGCGCAACAACGTGCCTTCGTCCACCGCCGCGACGATGCGGTCGATCTTCACGTTCAAGTTCGCGCCTTGCGACTCGACGTGTGCCGACAGCTTTCCTGCCGCGCGGTCCAGCGCCTCGGCCGCGGCGGCCAGGCGTTCGCCAATCCCTGCCAGCGCCGCCACGCCGTTCGTTTCGTGTTCGTCCATTCGTTCCTCCCAAAATGCAAGAAGCGGACCGGTTGGTCCGCGTCGTTTTCGGAGGGGCTCGGCTTTAGCCGTGCCGAACCGTGCTCCCCCAAAATCAGTTTTCATTCCGAGCGGGCTTCAGCCCGCGAGGAATCTGTACTGCGATCTCAAACCCGAACCTCAGCGGCTAAAGCCGGATCTCCCTTTTCGACCGGATCGGCACGACTGAAGTCGTGCCCCTCCGAAGGTCTCTCCAGCTCGATCCATGTGGACTCGTACGCCGCCTTCTGCCGCAGCAGCATCGCCGCGCCGGTAAACGTCGCCGACGTCAGCACCCACACCGGCGCGCTCGCGTCGGCCACGACCACGTTGGCGAGTTCCCACGACATGCCCAGCTCGCCGGACGTTCCGCCAAGCGCCTGGTCTTGGCGCTGCGTGGGATCGCGCATGAGCTCCACGATCTCCGGAAAATCCTTCGCGAAGATGTACCCACCGATCTCGATCTGATAGGCAGCTGACAAAGACGAGATCGGCCGCACGCCGCCGCCTGTTTTGCCATCTGCCATTTGCCATTTGCCATCCGCGCGAACGATCTCCGCGCTGGTAATCACTCCGACCTTCATCCGCGCATCGTGCCCGTCGAGATTCGGCCTGAAATCCAGCGCCATGCCGAGCAGCGACGGCAGCGCCTTCTCCGCCGCCGCCCGCGTCAGCATCACGCGATGATCCTTCGCGCCGCTCGGCGGATGATCCGACGGCACGTCCACCAGCGTCAGCACGCCGCGAAACGGCAGCCGGTTCGGATGCCCTTCGACATGCGGCATCTCAATTGCCATTGCTTCCAGTTCAATTTGCATCGATTCCTCTGTTCATCGGTCGTACTACCTGCATGCCGCAATTTCCGTCAACCGAAACCAGCCCGCAGGGCGGCTGACTGGTGCCCAGCGCTTTAGCGCTGGGTAAGATTCGAAAGAAATAGCCGAGTCCGGCAGGACGACTGAGCACCTCGCGCGATTCAATCGTCCTGCGGGACAATCACAATTCACAATTTCGCAAAACCCATTTTGAATGTTGCACTTTGAGTTTTGAATTGCTCTAGCTCCCCAGCTTTCCCAGCCCCCGCATCTCTCTCACCTCGTCCACCGTCAGCACGCCGCAGCGGATGAGCGTTTCCTGGATTTGGACTTCCTCCAGCTCGTTGCGCGCGTCCACGTCGGTGAAGCAGAACTCCAGGTCGTGCCAGCCGAGTTTTTTCTCGATGGCGCCGCGCGTCAGCGATTCGGCAAACAGCCGCGCGGTTGGCACGATTGCTGACCGGAAGGCCTGGTCGCCGAGTTCGCCGGCGGTGGAGCGGTTGACGTCGTGCTCCACCCCGAGCAGGAACGCCGGCAGGTCGAAGGCGTCGGCGATGATGCGCATCAGGAACTCCTGCCACGCAAGCCGAAGGTCCTGGTCCGAGCCGGCGACAAAGCGCAGCACCTCGGGCTTCGCCTCGGTCGTCATCAGCGGCACGCGGCCGGTGCCCTCGATCTCGTCCTGCCACCAGTGGATGAGCCGCTCGTGCTGCGGCGCGTCGAGCCCTTGCAGCCACAGCGCGTACTGCGCCACCGAGTTACTGGCCAGCTTCGACGCGTAACGATGCGCGCACAGGAACGAGTTGATGGTTTCGAACGCCACCTCGAGCCGCCCCAGTCCGAACGGCGTGTGCGTGCGCGCGTTCAGCCGGATGTAGATCAGCTCGTCATCGTTGAGGACAACGCCGCTGCCAACGCTCAGCACGCCCTGCTTCTGCACGTAGCGCGGCGAGCCGGGCTCGCCATCCCAGTCCGTCTTGATCTGGATGGACGCGCCGTCCACCGGCCACAACGCCAGCGGCCGCGCGGCGTTGCCCGTCGCGCAGACCTCGATCGCGCCGAAGCCGCCGACGATCACGTCTTCCAGCACCTGCTCGCTGAACGAGCGGAACGAATCTTCGGGATTCGGCGCGTCGAAATTGTCGGTGAGGCTGCGAACGCGCTCGGCGCCGAGCGGAATCTCCGCCAGCGTTCGACCGTTCTTCGGCTGGACGCGCCAGCGCATGCCGCTGACACGGTCCTTGACCGCGTTGATCGCCTTGCGCGCCACCGGCGTCTCGGCAAAACGGCGCAGGTTGTGCGGCGTCGGCTTGGGCATCAGGTCCGCGCGCGGCCCGTAGGTTTGCAGGATCGACGGAAGCGACGTGCGGCGGTGCTTTGCGCGATCGTCGGGAAACACACTTCCGCCCAGTCGGCGCATCGCGCCGCGAATACTCTCTTTGATTGTCATGATTTCTCGCAGAAAAATAGCAATCAGCAGTCAGCATTCAGCCGTCGTGGTTCGCGGATCGTCGTAGCTGAATGCTGATTGCTGACTGCTGTTTGCTTGGTCGTTCGTGATTAGTTCTAAACCCTAAGCTCTTGCCGCGCCCTCTGCGCGATCTGTTCCATGTCCGCCACCGTCGCCACCGCAATGCGGCTGCGCTCCAGCGTTTCCAGCGCGAACCCGATCTGCTCGTCGCTGCGGTTGAGGCCGGGCTCGACGATCGCCGTCAACTCCGACTTCGCCTTCTCCACCCGCCCGATGCCTTCCGCGATCTGCGGATAGCTGAACGCCAGCACCTTGGCGGCGTTGACATCGCTCGCCAGCGAGATCGCGTGAAACAGCTTGATGACTCCATTCGGACGGTATCCACGGTCGAGCTTCAGCGGATCGCCGGAACGCGTGTATTTCGCGACCGCTATGTTCTTTTTCAGCAGATCCCAAACGCCGTGACGTTTGAAGGCATCGTCCATCTGCGCCAGGATCACCTGCCGTCCCGCGGCTTCGCGCGCTCGCTCGCGCCGCGCGCTCTCCACATACATCTCCGCCAGTCGCTCCAACTCTTCGGTCGGATCCTCCGCCAGGCACGCCGTCGCCGGCGCCGCCTGCACCGTGTTGGAGAATGACTCCTCGATGAAGCGCAGCAGCTCGCCGCGTCCGCCATTCTTGAGCTGACCGCGAATCGCCTCTTCCATCGCCGCCAACACGTCGACATCGGCGTCAGGATCGAGACACCGCACCCGCCGCCAGTCGCGCGTGAAGCGTACTTCGCCGAATCCGTCGTCACCGGTCAGGACTACGCCGATGTTGACGAATTCGTTCTTCACCGCGTCCGGCACGTAGCGGAGCAGGAAGAACTCGAGTTGTTTACGGTCGGCCATACTTCTCACGTAGAGACGCTGCATGCCGCATCTCTACATCGCGATTCGTGCTCCTGCAGAATGCTGATTGCAGATTGCAAATTGCAGAAGGAACGCCGGAATAGCAACCGATCCTTGTCGTCATTCTGCATTCTGCATTCCTCAATCTGCATTCTTCCAATTCGGAAACGGATTCCTGGCCGAACCGCGGAATGCGTCGATCAACTCCCGCACGCGTGACCGCCGTTTCGCCAGCGTTGCCAGCAGCTTTTCCAGCTCGTCCCAATCTCCGCCGTACCATTCCGGCGGAAGCGCTTCGCCGATCGACATCAGCGCCGCCTCGTCCAGCTCCTCGATTCGCGTCACCCACGGTTCGAACGACTCCCAGCCGCGGACGTCGGCATACACGTCGTTCCACCCGTACGTTCCGCGGAGCGGAGAATCGGGAAACGTCCACTCGCCCGCGTTGAAGCAATAGCCGTGATCGATAAACGTGGCGGTGTACTTTCGCTCGCGCGCCTTGCGCCAGAAAACGGCCTGGCGCGAGTCGGCGTTGCACGTCCACTTGTCGAGCGCGAGCGCCCCGGCAAACGCGCCCAGGTTGCGCACGCGATCGAGCTGCGTCTGCGGCAGCCAGTCGAACGATTGCCCTTCGCACGGCGGTACGCAATACTGCGATCCGAAACTCAGCCCCGGCTCGCACGGGATGGTCTTCCCCACGAGCTGGATCGTCATCTCGGGGCTGTGCTCCACGAGCCAGCCTCCGACTTCCACCACCGCAACCGGCGCCACCGGCAGCCCGATGCGCTCCGCCAGTTGCGTCACCAGGAACTCGTTCGCCAGCACGCGCACCGACTGCGGGTTATTGCGAAACTTGACCACGTACAAACGCCCGTCGGAGCAGCGCATCAACTGCGCTTGCGCTCCGCCGCGCATCCTGCGAACGTGTTGGACGGCCGTGACCATTTGCGATTTGCGATGGTCGATTTCTGATTGGAATCGCAAATCGCGACTCCCAAATCATACGAACTCGTATAGACGATTCGCCGTGTCCCGGTCTGTGACCGTCCGCACACGCCCATGCCGCTTTTGGCGCCGCACCGCCTGGGCGATGGCCATCGCGATGACCGCGTCGTCGTGCGCGCCCGGCGCGGCTTCGCCGGAGCCGTCGTCGCGACGCACGAACGCCCGGCACTCGCGCAGCAACCGCTCGCTCTGGAACAGCTGCGGCTCCTGACCGAAGAGCGTGACCAGCCAGTTCACCATCTCGGTCCGCGTCGCCCAGTTCGTGTCCCATCCATCCTGCCCGCCCGCACGGTACAGGTTGCGATACTTCGCGACTTCGCGCAGATACATGAGCACGCCGTGCCCATGGTTCATGCGCTCTACCGCTACCAGTGCATGGTTGTAGCGCTCCGCCAACTCGACCACCCACTTGCCGAGTTCCGAAGGCGTGTAATGACCATAGAGCTCGGCGCACTGCAGTCCGCTGTCATGATCAATGACCTGCGCGCACGAGAAGTCGCCGTGCACCGATCCGCCCGCCGGATCGACGCCAACGATGTACTTCGACCGTGGCATCTCGGGCAGCCAAACCTGGAGCTGTCCGCGATCCTGTGTCTCGAGCGGCGGTCCGCATTCGCGGCGCTGCTGCTCGATCTGCTCCAGATCGAACAGGCACTCGCCCGACGCCAGGAAGCAGCTCTCGGCATCTTCGGCGAACTCCTGCGCCGCCCGCTTGCCGAACTGCTTGCGAATCTCCCGGCGAAACGCAATCTGCTCCCGCGTCAGCCCCTTCGCGAGCAACTCTTCCTCTTCCTCAGTCAGCCTGCCCAGCCCCACCGCCGGTCGCGTATACGAGTTCTCCCGAAACCACGGGAAGAAGTGACGCACATAGCCGGTTTCGTCCGCGTTCTGCCACTCTTCGTAAAAGCATCCGCCGGCGCCGTTCGGTGTCGACTCCATCACCACTTCGCCCTGCGGCGCCACCGCTGCCCTGAGGGACGTCAACGCCTCTACCGCCTTCCGCGGCCAGCGGGCCACCTCCGAACAATGCAAATTGTGGATGGTGAGCCCGCGGCCGGCGTTCAGGTCCGCCGCCGATTCCACCCGATATTCGGAATCGAGTTCGCGGAATCGGATCTGGCGGACGTTAGCGCGCGACGTCTTCAACGCGCCTTCGCGCATCTCTTCCGGCAGGTTCTCCAGGAAGCGATGCACGATCTGGAAAATCGCCTCGGCTGAACTTCGATCGTGCGCCACCTGTACCGTCATCGTCCCGGGACGCATGATCGTCGACACAAAGAAACGCGCCGCCACCCAGGTCGTAATCCCCACCTGTCGCGCCTTCAGCACGATGTTGCGGCTGCCGGCACGTCGTTCGTATTCCCGCTGCACGGCGTTCACTTTCAGCCGGCGTAACATCCCGTCCTTCGTGCGGATCTTCAGCCACTTCTCGATGGCCGCCTCGTAGGCCGTTTGTCCATCCGCTGCTCTCTTGTCCAGCTGCTTCCCTTCCTTCAGCAGCATCTGCAGTCCGACCGGACGCTTGTGTTCCTTCTCCTCCTTCACGATTCGTTTGCGTTCTTCCACTTGCCGAAGTTCTGACCTGACGTCAAAGAACTTTCCCAACTCCGTTACCGGAGCCTCTGAATCCTTCCACTTCCTCACCCGACTCGCTCTCTTCCTGAACCTGCCTTTGACTCGTTACTCACTACTCGTTACTCACTACTCGCTACTCACTCCTCACTACTCATACTCGCTACTCACTACTTCTTCCGCTCGATGGTGACTAACTCCTGATTCGCTTCCGCTTCCACGATCAACTCTCGCGGCAACGACACCATCAGGTTCTTCGTCAGGGGCGAGCGCGCGAAGAGAAAGCACGCGACACTCGCCCCCGCCACCATGCCCGATCCGATCGCCACCAGCGCCGGCTGATGCGCCACCAGGGCGCTCCCGGTGGCAAAGCTGAACGCAGTCACGTAACTCCACGTCATGGCGAAACACAGCTTCGCCCACTCGTTCAGCTTGTGCGTGCGGATCAGGCCAATGGCCAGGTTCACCGCCGCGGAAAATGGGTCAAGCATCGAGGTCCTTGAAGATCACGGCAAAGTTCACAATCGCCGTAATTGCCATAATCGCCGTAATCGCCGTAATTGAAATGCCGGTTACGGCGATTCCGGCGATTCTCGGGTTCCTACTCGCTCTTCGGCTGATACAGCAGCCCGCCGACGAACGTCAGCAGTCCACCGACGGCGGCGATGCTCGGATGTGCGGCGACAAACGCCGCAACGCCCGCCTGCACGGCCGGCACCTGCGCCACTGCCGCCAGCACCGCCGACAAGCTCAACAGGATCTTGGTAACGTCCTTCATTTCTTCTCCTTCCGCTCCTCGCGGTAATTGCATTCGACGGCCACTGGCCGCCGAAATGAAAAGCCACGGCGGCGCGAGAACGGCTCGCATCCATCGTGGCTTGAGTTGTTACGGTTTGAGTCAGGCCCAACGCGCGCAGAACGGCCTAGGTTCCCGAGCAGGGCGTAACGCTGCTGACGAACTTGCCCTCGGTGTCGACACACACGAATCGAGTGCCGCTGTTGGCCGCCAGGCCGCTGGCCTTCAATCCGCCGGCGGCGCTGACATATCCCTGCACTCCGACGTTGCCCGCCGTGTCCATTTCCAGCAACCACTGGTTGGCGCTGTGAGCGATCCCGAGGAGGCTGCCGGTGACCCCGGCGTTCACCTGACCGGGATTGAATTGGATCTGCGCGATGTTCGGCGCATTCGACGGGCCTCCCAGGTTCATCAGGGACGCCACTGCCAGGTTTTGCGCATTCACCGTTTCCGCGGTCATCGTTCCCGTAGCCGCCGGCGCATTCGAGAGCATGACGCTGCCTGTGCCGGTCGTACCGTCAGACAGCTCCGAAGCGCTTCGCACCAGGCACGATGCCGTTCCCGTGTCGTCTTTCTCGCAGAGTTTCTTTGTGCCCGAGTCGACGTACAACGCGGTTTGGCCGGCCGCCGGCGTCGGCGGCTGGGAGCGGTTGTTCAAAAGTATCGGCCCACCGAAGTAACTCTTCCCGCCGGTGAGGTAAAGCGCGTACTGGTCACCGAAGTCTTCCGTGTAAATGCCGTACGACCGCTCGACGGTGCCCGAGGTCACCAGGGGCGGCGCGGCGTACACGCCATACGAGTCGAGGATGTGACCGCCGTCGACCCGTATTCCCTGGACATTGACGCCCATGTAGCGCCAGATGGTGCCGCCACTGCTATAGCCGCTGAACATTCCGGACATCAGGTTGTTGGCTATACCCTGGCCGTCATGTTCGGCGAACGCTTCGATACCCACGGCGTTAGGGCGGTTGCCGGTGTCGTTCACCGAAGTGACCACCGCCGACATGCCCCACAACACATTGCTCGCGTTCGTGTCTTGCACCAATCCCTGCACGGCAATGGAATTCCCCGGCGGATCGATCACGCGGCTGTTCACCACCGCACCCGCGTTGCCCTCCCATCCTTCCAACGGGCCCACATACAACTTGCCCGTCGGCACACGGATGGCAAAATCGTTGTCACCGTTGCCGCCGTTGGCGGTGATCGATGCTCCCGCCGGCGCCGAGAACGTGTGGTTGCCGGTAGCCGTCTCGATGCCGTCCGTGGTCATGCAGGTCGGACAGGAGAGGATGTCGCTGTTGGCGTCGTGCACCAGCGGGCCGGCGACGGTGTTCGGAATCCACGCCTCCGGCAGCTTGCCGTCATTGCCGGCGCGGGGGATCTTGTTCGGCAAAGGGTCGCTGGAGACTTCGGCCTGCTGCACGTGGTTCTCGGTCGTATATTCGACCGGCTTCGGCAGGATCGCGGTCCGGACGTCGGCGACCGTTGCCGGCGAAATGTTCGGCACGTTCCAGAATTCCGTTCGGGTGGTCCCATCGTCGAGCTTGACGACGACGGTGTAGTACGTGGCCTCCGGGGTGGCGCCCTGGTTGGGTACGAGCGGCACGTTGAGCGAGCCGTCGTCGCCGAGTTTCACGCCGAGCAAGCCGGCGGCGACCGTCTTGTGGTCCAGCGTTTCAAAGGCCGGCCACGAGATTACCAGCGAACCGCCCGCCGGAGTGCCGTTCGCGCGATATACGGTGTCCTGGATCAGGGTGGTGGCGGGCGTGGTTTGGGCGCGCACGCCAGTCGCGGCAAGCAGAATGATTGCCAAATAAAAAAGCCGCCCAGCCGGGCGGCCAAAACTCTTGCTTCGCATTGTTCTCCCTTACCCCTTTTTCTTGGTCTTAATCTCCAATTCGCCAGTCTCGCGATTTGCCAGTTCGTCGATGTAGCCTTCCACGCTGCGGACATACACCTCGGCAAGATCGGCGACGGGCCGCCGTCCAACGATCAGACGGCTCGCGTCCTCGAGCGCCCATCCCTCGGCGCGCAGGACGGCAAGCGCCATCATGGGCGCGCGATGAACTCCCGCGGCGCAGTGAATGAAAATCTTCGTATCGTGATCTTCGAAGGCGGCGCGCGCAAACTCGATGCCGCGTTGAAACACGTCCGGCGGCTTGAAACGGAAATCGTCGTCAACCGGGTTCCACAGCACCTGTACGCCGTAAGGCTCAGCCAGCGGCGTGTCGTCAAACTCGATCTGCATGTCGATGATGTGGGTCACGCCCGCCCGCACCACCTCGATCATCTTTTCCTCGGTCCAGATTCCGCCGCCAACCGCGATGCGATCGGTCAGCCAGGTCATGTCCACCAAATTCGTAGCCCCCGGCTTCTATCCTAACTGAACGATTTGTGACTTGTGATTTCTGATTTGCGATTGAGAGCCGTGATCCGGCGATTTCAGCCCGATCGAATCGCAAATCACGAATCGCAACTCGCAAATGAAAGGGGCCGCTTCATCGGCGGCCCGATCAGTGGGTTCCTTTTTTCTGACCCTCTTAAGTTTAGGATATCAATTCGAGTGGGGGTAAAGTGCACGGAAACGCGAAGTTTATTCCTCCTGTTTTCATGCACCTGCAAAGAAGATTATGAGTTCGCCAACTTGACTTCATCGTTTACGCCGGTTTTCGTCGAGAATTTTCTTTGCGAGGAACATCTGGGTTAACTGATCAATAGACCCCGGCAGAAAATCCGCCACCTTGCGACGGCACATGCCGATCAGGCGGGCAGCGTGTTCCCAGGAGTAGTCCTGGAGGATGACACGCACGATGATCTTCTGCGGAATCGGGTCGAGCGCGCCAAGACAGTGCTCCACGTCGATGACGAAGTGAACCGCGTCTTCGAAGCTATGCGGACGGATGTACGTGTTGGTTCGGAAGAACTCGCGGCCGCAGAGAGACGGGACTCTGCCGATCGCCATCGACAGCGCCACGTAGCGCCGCAGGATTGAAATCGTGTGAGCGCGGTAGACGGAGAGCTCAGGGATGGGCTCCGGTTCGCGCGCGAAATCCGCGGCGGAAGGCGGCTTGGCTTCGGCGGTCCGAGTCGACTGCACAGGCTTGCGCGCCTGTGCGACCAGCGGTTCTTCGGGTTCGGCAGCCGAAGCAAACAGAGAATTGAGCACGATGCTGCGCGCGGCTGGAAGCGTATCGGTGGCCATTTATGCCTCCCCCTGCGCCAGGCGCGGCAGTTCAACTTCGATCCAGTTTTCGCACTTCGTGCAGTAAACGGCATCGGAGCCACAGGGGCGCAGCCACAGCGCGCCGCAGAATTCGCAGTATTTCAGTTCCGCCGTTTCCGGGACGGCGACCTCATTCGTGATCACAGCAATTTCCTCCATGAATGCAAAAAGCCCTGCGCGAGGTATCCGGAGATCCGGAGTTCGCGCAGGGCTCGTTTGTTTTACGAAGACCTGCCAGCTATTTAATTGTTGCGATTTGCGCTTGCCGGCGGAACGGCAAACCGCAGCTCACCAGGTATTAAGACTTCAAGTTATGAGTGGCACATCGTTGCGCCGGGTGAAATATCCTTCCTCGTAACCCGACTTCAGGATGCGTCCGTTTTGCACGACGATGTTGAGCCGGCCGGTAAAGCGGATACTGGCCAGCAGCCGTTCCATCGACGCCGATAACATCTCGGCGTCGCGAACTTTTCGGCGGAACTCGAGGAACCGGTCCGCCTGCGGATGCGCTACGACTTCCTCAGACATAAATCACCATCAAGCTGCATGAGAGTAAAACGGGATGGTTGCCATATACCGCCCGCTGCGGCGTGGCGTCAACCCCTTGGACACCATTCGTGACAGATCGACCGTCATCCCAGAATGGGAAAATTCCCGCTCCCAGCGCTCTTTCCGGCTACTCGGCCACCTTAAGCCCGCGATTTCATTCCGGTCAAGAACTCTATTCCCTTACGGTGAATAGACTTGCAGGAAAGTATTTCTTTTTGATATAACCCGGCCATGAAATTCACCCAATTGCAGGAGAACCTCCGCAAGGCGCTCCTGGGCCGTATCGAATCGGGAAAACTGACCGGGCTGAAGCTGGCCCGGCAGATCGGCGTGGAGCAGGGCCATATCTCCAACTTCCTGAACCACAAGCGCGGGCTCAGCCTGGAGGCGATGGACCGCGTGCTGTCGGTGCAGAAGATGTCTGCGCTCGACCTGATCGACCCGCACGAGATCAGCAAGCGCGCCACCATGATGCCGAAGAGCGAAAGCGACTTCGAAAACGTGGTGCTGGTAGACGCGTCGGTGGCATCGCGCGCGGCGCTGATCATGCAGAGAGACGTGAAGGACACGCTGAAGTTCAAGAAGAACTTCCTGAAGCGGCTGCGCACCTCGGCGAAGGCACGCGACAAGTGGCATCGCTTCGTGCTGATCAAGGTGGACGCGCGCAACGGCATGAGCATGTTCCCTCGCCTGCTGCCCGGCGCCACGGTGCTGATCGACCGCCACTACAACGTGCTGCAACCGTACCGGCGAGGCGCCACCGATCGCACGATGTACGCGGTGCGTACGCCTTCGGGCTGCACGGTCGGGTACGTGGAAGTGTCGAAGCGCAATCTGGTGCTGCGGCCGCACAACCAGGAGTACCCGGTGCAGGTGATCAATCTGCGCGAAACCGAGTCGCCGTCGGATGCGATCGTCGGGCGGGTGTGCCACGTGGGGATAGAAACGTAATTCGTAGCGTGGGGACTTCTCTCGATTTGTGAGTTGCGATTTGTGATTTGTGATTTGAAATCGCAACTCGGGAATCGCAATTCGCAAGTCTGCTTGAATCGCTGTCTCGTTTTGCAGTGTTAAACTGGAGGGACGCGCACAGCGCGGCAATCCTTCCGGGAGGCCTCATGGACGGCGAAAACCAACTGCCGACGATCGGCGCACGACGCAATGAAGACATCGCCCTGGAGATGATGAAGTTCATCGCGATGACAACCGGTTACGGCAAGACCGCGCAGGGCGGTCCCGGCTTCCAGGGTGGCGCGATGGCGACGCGTTCCGACGAGTACGCAAATCATCTGCTTGAGCTGTATGGACGATGCTTAGCCGCTGTAAATGGGAAGAAGTAGTCAGTGGCTAGTGGCTAGTGGCTAGTGGCTAGAAAAAGCTAAGGCAACAACAAAAACCAAGAGCAGATCAGAAACAAGAAAACGCCCGGTCCATGGACCGGGCGTTCTTAACGTAAGGCTGATCGCTTAAAGCTTACGGCTGTTGTTAACGGCGGCGTCCGCCCTTTTTGGCTTTCTTCTTGCCGCCTTTTTTCGCTGCTTTCTTCTTGGGCGCCTTCTTAGCTTTCTTGGCAGCCTTCTTGGCTTTCTTCTTGGGCGTCTTTTTGGCTTTCTTCTTAGGCGCGGCTTTCTTCTTTTTGGGAGCCGCTTTCTTTTTCGCCGGAGCCTTCTTGGCGGGAGGCTTAGGCTTGGGAGCTGCAGGCGCGCCGCCGCTCGGAGCACCGCCGCCGCCTTCGCCGTAGGAAGGCATTCCGCCGCCGGATGGAGGCGTTACGCCGCCGCCGGCTTCTTCCTCTTCTTCCTCTTCTTCCTCGTAATCTTCTTCCAGATCTTCCCCGTACGCGGCGTTGTCTCCGAACTCATCCATGTCGTCGTCGCGTCCGTAGAGGACTTCGTCATCACCGAACATTAGCTCCTCCTCGAAATCAATGCCGTATCTTCAACCCCAGCGAGCCAACCGGGTTCGCTGAGAAACCCGCAACCGCGTGGTCCCGCATACGAAAGAATCCCGCCGGCAGCGCGAAATTCCGCCGCCGTCTACCTGCAAGAATCAGTGCCGAAAAACAGGCAATGGAAAGAACTGCCTAAATCAGGCGCGGATTATAGCACGCGGTATTTTTCGTCAAGTCCAGACTGCGGCGGGTCTTTGCGGGGTGGAACCGTTTCGAGATTCAGCGGACGCTGGAGATAATGAGCACGTCGCCGGGCTTGAGATGCGCGGCGGCTCGGGAGTTGTCGCGGCGAATCGCGGCCACCGAGGTATTGTACTGGGAGGCAATGCTCGAGAGCGTCTCGCCCTTCTTTACGGTGTGGGTGACGCGGCCCGACGGCTTCTTGGCGGAGGCGTTTAACGTCTTTCCATTCTTCGACTTAGACGACTTGGCGCGACTCTCGCCGCCGCCGCTGACCCGTGCCGTGTCGGTTATCGGGCGATGGATAAAGAGGGTTCGTCCGCGGCGCAGGTCGTTGCCGCGCAGCTTGTTCCACTTTCGCACCATTTCTGGTGCAACTCCCCACTCGTCGGCGACGGAGAGCACGGTATCGCCCTGGCGGACCTTGTAGCGGACCACGGCCTTGGAGTAGCTGACGCCGGTTCCTTCGCGCAGTTCGCCTGGGTTCATGGGGATGATGAGCTTGGCTTCGCGCGGTAGGCCGTCGTCGATGGCGAGGTTGTTGACCTGGGCGATGGCCTTGGGCGTGGTGTGGTACTGCTTGGCGACCGAGGCGAGCGTGTCACCATCCGTGACTTTGTGGTAGCGCCACCACACGCGCATGTCGGTGGGGATCTCGGCGATGGCGGACTGGAACTTGTCCCTGGTGCCGGCGGGAAGATGAAGATCGAAGTCGCCGGTCTTGGGCGTGGTCATGCGCAGCAGACTCGGGTTGAGCTCCTGCAGGTTCGATACGGAGGTGTCGACGCATTCCGCCACCAGCCGCAAGTCCACCGGGTAGTTGATGGTCACGGTATCGGTTTCGAGGGGAACGTCGGGCTGAACGTTCTCCAGCCCATACTGCGCCGGGTTCTTCGCCATGATGGTGACGGCGAGAATGATGGGCACGTAATTTTTGGTTTCCTGCGGGAGCACGCGGCGGCGATAGAGCTCCCAGAAATCGGCGTAGCCGGTGCGCTGCACGGCCGCCTGCACGGTACCCGGACCGGAGTTGTACGCAGCCATGGCGAGATACCAGTCGCCGAACTGTGCGTAGAGATCCTTCAGGTGCCTGGCTGCGGCGCGCGTGGATTTTTCGGGATCCTGGCGATCGTCCACCCACCAGTCCTTGCGCAAGCCGTATCCGATTGCGCGCGAAGCGATGAACTGCCACATGCCGCGCGCTCCGGCGCGGGAGAGCGCAACCGGCACGAATCCGGACTCGGCTTCGGCAAGATAGATCAGGTCCTGCGGAACGCCTTCTTCCTTGAGGACGCGCGAGATCATGTCGCGATAGCGGCCGGCGCGGGTGAGCGCGCGCTCGATTACGGCGTGTCCCCGGGTGGAGGAGAAATAGTTGATGTAGCTGGCGACCTCGTCGTTGAGAACAAGCGGCAGGTCGGAGCGCGTCGCCTTGACTTCGGCGGCGGCGAGCGCCTTGATCTTGGGATCGACGGGGAAGGTGACGTCGTTGGCTTCGTCGATGGGCGCGGGCGTGGACATCTGCTCGGTGAGGCCGTCGCCTTCCTTGAGCGCCTGCATCTCGAGGCTGTGAACGCCGTCAACGATCTTGTCGAACTCGGCTTCGAGGCGCGGATCGGAGTGAACGCTCACCGGCCCCTTCAGCAGCAGGTCGAAGGCGCGATTGAACCCGTCCTTGGCGGCTTCCAGGTGTCCGGCGGAGTAATTCGCGCGACCGGCTTCGTATTCGCGCTCGACGGCACGAAGCGTGTCTTCCACGGGATCGGTGCGGGGCGTGACCTTCTCTTCAATCTTCGGCGCGGGCGCCTTCTGCACGGGAGCGGCGATGGTGGGAGCCATCGCGACCGGAGGCGGAGCGGTGGAGGCGTGCTTCTTCTCCGCGGTTTCGCAACCAGCCAGAAGCAGCGCAGCGCTCACTAAGACAAAGAACCGGCGATGCCGAATGCTCATAGGAGAAGATCGATTACCAAACGGGGCTTGCTGAGAACCTTGGCCCCGCGTGCTCCAGCAGCTCTCGCTGGCTAAAGGTGCCGCGCCGCGGACGCTGGTCCGCGAGATGTGCGCTGTCGCACCGGTAAATACCTGAACGGTTGAAATACCAGTAGTTGCAGCGAATCCTAATACCCATTACTTAGACGGTCAATCAGGCGAAATGCTTACCTTGATTCCGGCGTTTATTTCGCATTTGTGATTTGTCATTTGCGACTTGCGATTTGAATCACAACTCACAAATCGCAATTCATAAATCGGAGTTCTAGGCTCGATCCAGTGCCTGCGTGATGTCCGCGACCAGATCTGCTGAATTTTCGATGCCAACGGACAGCCGGACCGTTGCCGGGCTAACGTCCATCAGCTTGAGGCGTTCGGCCGATAGACCAACGTGCGATGACAGCGCCGGATAGCTCACCGTGGATTCGACGCCGCCGAGACTGGTGGCGAGATACCAGATCTTGAGCGCGCGGATAAACTTGTCGGCGGCACGCATTCCGCCGCGGATGTCGAACGAGACCATCATGCCGAAGTCGCGCATCTGGCTGCGGGCGAAGTCGTGTCCTTCATTCTGCGGAAGGCCGGGGTAGAGCACGCGCTCGATTTTGCGATGACCGAGCAGCGCCTGCACGATCCCGGCCGCGTTGCGGCACGCGCGTTCGACGCGTACCTCCAACGTCTTGAGGCCGCGGATCAGCAGATACGACGCCAGCGGGTCGAGGCAGCCGCCGGAATTCTTCATGGCGCGGCGCGCAGGATCGATCCGCTGCTTCGCGCCTGCGAGCGCGCCGGCGGTGACGTCGGAGTGTCCGCCGAGATACTTCGTGGCGGAGTGCATCACGAGGTCGGCGCCGAGCGAGAGCGGTTTTTGCAGGATCGGCGTGGCGAAGGTGTTGTCGACCAGCGAAGTGATGCCGCGCTTGCGCGCCAGCCCGCAGAGGCGCTCGAGGTCGACGCAGCGCAAGGTCGGGTTAGTCGGCGTCTCGAGGAACAGAAGTTTTGTTTTGCGGGTGAAGTAGCGCTCGATGCGCTCGAGATCGCGATAAGGAACGTAATGGATTTTCAGGCCGAAACGACGAAACTCGTCGTCGAGCAGCTTGATGGTGCCACCGTAGACATCGAGCATGGAGACGACTTCATCGCCGGCGCCACACACGCTGAGCACGGCCGACATCGTGGCTGCCTGTCCGCTGGCGGTGACGAGGCAAGCTTCCGCTCCTTCGAGCGCCGCGATCTTCGCTTCCGCCGCCGCCGTGGTGGGATTGGCGTAGCGCGTGTACATGTAGGGCGACGCCTTGCCCTCGGCGGCGAGACGCAGGTCTTCGAGGCTCGGCAGGACAAAGACCGAGGTTTGCGCGATCTCCGTGGTGATGGGCTGGTGGCCGTGACGTTCTTCGCCGGCGTGGACGCAGAGAGTGGCGTCGGCGCGATCCGCGTGCTTGTTTCTCGCCATGCAGGAAGTCTAACAAGTGAAAAGTGAAATCGGGTAATTGGGTGAAGTGAGGATCGAGACTCGGACCTCACTTTCCCAATTACCCGATTGGACTTTTTACTTCCCGGTTACCAGGTCAACTTCAGCGCGAACTGGAACTGGCGCGGATCGAACGCGGCGGTGGGGCTGCCCGCGTTGTTCCAGATGAAGTTCACATCCGAAGCGTTGAACCGGTTCGGCAGGTTGAAGATGTCCATGATTCCGTCGAGCGCGAACCGTTCGCCGAGGCGGATACGGCGCGACAGGCGGACATCGTTAAAGATGCTGAACGGACGAACGCCGGCGTTGCGACTGAGGTTCCCGTTGCCGAGGTTCGGATTCAGGAAGCAGGCCGGACGTAGGAAGCCCGTCGGCGAGTACCGCGACGGAACCGGCAACGTTCCGGTACACGGATCGGGACCGGCGTTCGCCGCAACGGCGTCAGGACGATCGGTGCCGTTCCGTCCATCGAAGTTCGTGTCGGAGCCGGTGATGATGTTGAACGGGCGTCCGGAGCTGAACTCGACGATCGGGGCAAACGTCCAATCGCTCAAGAGCTTTCCCGCGAAGCCGCTGCCCATTTTTCCGCTCTGGTACACGCCGCTGAACACGAAGCGGTGCCGCTGATCGAAGAGCGATCGCGCGCGATCGGAGTTCGGGTCAAGACTGTTCTGGGCAGCCAGCGGGCTTTCCAGGTCGGTGGAATCGTCGATGGCGTGCGACCAGGTGTACGACGCCAGGAACTCGTAGTGGTCGCTGAAGCGCTTGCGCAGGTTCGTGGTGAAGCCGTGATACACCGCGCTGCCACTCGAGTAGTTCGCCGCCATGTCATTGAACGGGACCGGCACGCCGAGCCCGATGCCGTACTTCGACTGCAGTGTGTTCGCCAGCGCCAGGCAGGTTTGGCCGCCCACGCCGGAGGCGTTGAGCACAGGCGTCCACGACGGGTTGAGTCCGCCCTTGCGGAAGAAGTTCAGGATCGGATTCGCTACCCACGGACCGGCGGGGCCACTGCCGCACAGAGGACCACCCGCCAGGCCAACGAGCGTGGGGCTAGCCGCGGCGCCCGCGTCTCCCGCCGCCAGCGCAGCCTTGTAATTCGCAAAGAACGCCGCCGGCATGATCGGGTTCGAGTTCAGCGGCCGCGCCAGGTGATGTCCGCCGTTGAAGTTGTAGGCGAGGTTGATGGCGAAGTTGTGTCCAAGGTCGCGCTCGATCGAGAAGTTCGCCTGCTGCGAGTACGGATACTGGAAGTTCGCGGCAACCGGGAAGCCGTCGGGCAGGAACGTCATCGGCAGTCCGAGGCCGATGAACTTCTGTCCGGTAAACGCCGAGGGCGCGTTAGGAGTGGGGTTGAAGCGCTGTTCCGCCGGCAGATAGTTCAGCTGACTCGCGCCCGGAAGGGCGCCGCACGCGCCCAGGATTCCCTGGAACGTGTTGACGGCGTTGACGGCCGATCCCAGGCTCGTACCGCAGCCGGGCTTTCCGAACAGTAAGCCGAAGGTCGCCGTGTTGGTGCCGTCGGCGACATCCGAGTCGAACGCCAGCGCCAGCAGCGGATGGTCATAGAACAGGCCATACGAGGCGCGGACGACGGTCTTCCCGTCTCCATAAGGATCCCACGCCAGTCCGATGCGTGGTGCGATGTTGTTGTAGTCGCTCGGAATGCCCTCAGTAATGCCGAGCGCCTTTTCCGCCGCCGCCGACATGGGGGTCGCGGCTGGGAAGGTCGGAGTGAATTCCACGTCGTAGCGCACGCCGTAGTTCATCGTGAGCTTCGGAGTGATGCGCCAGGAATCCTGGAAGAACGTGCCCAGGGTGTTGTTAGTGAATTCGTCGTGCGGATTGCCGACGCCCTGAATGAAGTTCTGCGGGAAGCCGAGACCGTAGGTCTGCACCGCCGAGAAGGCGGGAATCGCGATCGGCGCCGCGCCGGGCAGCGCCACGCTGCCGAATCCGAGCAGCAGGCTCGCCGGTAGGTCGCCGAAGTTATACAGGCCGCCGTAATTGACGGTGAAGTCGGCGTTCAGCGGCAGATGGTTAATGTCGACGCCGAACTTGAAATTGTGATTGCCGTGCGCCAGCGAGAAGTTGTCGGTGAACTGGTAGCGCTTCTCCGTGCGGCGCACGAAGCTGAATGGCTCGCGTCCCATGAAGGCGATACCCGGGATCTGCACGCCGACCGCGCTGCCGCCCGCTCCATGCGAGAAGTTATAGAGCAGTCCGCGCCGCGCGAATTGGAAGCGGAATTCGTTCACCTTGTTGTTGCCGATCGTCCAGGTCTCCTGCGCGTTGAGGTTGAGGTCACGGAACGTCTGCTCCGAAGTGCGCGAGAAGGCGTTGAGGCCGGCGTTCTGCGAACCCTGCGCGCTCACTTGGATACCGGTGACCGTGCTGGGGCTGACCGTGCCGCGCAACATCAGGTTGTGGTTCGAGGTAATCCGATGATCCAGGCGCAATGACTCGATGCTGGTTCCTTCTGTCACCGGGAAGTTGCCGCGCACCGAGTTCAAGCTGAACATCGATGTGGCCGGCGGCAGCGGGAACGCGCTCTCCGGAAACACCGGGCAGTTCTGCGGCGCTGCGGCGCACGCGGGATTAATCGGCACGCCCGCGACTTGCGAGGCGGTGAAGTACATCGCCGGATGCGGGAAGGCGCGGTTGAGCGCAATGCCGGAGCTGCCGCCCGCCAACGTGAGATAGCCGATCGTCTGCGCCGTCAAACCGCCGGCGAGAATCGCACCCTTGAACGCGGCTGGCTCCGCCGCGAACGTCGACAGCACCTGGTTGAGGAACGTCGCCTGCTGCGGCGTCACCTGCACAACACCGAAATTCTGGATTCCCAGCGAGGCAAGTCCGGGGGCGATGATCGATGTGAGCTGCGCGGTGTCGTAATTCACCAGCCCGAAGTTGTTCGCGCCAATGTTCGAAAAGCCGGTCTCGCGGCGTTGCGTGTCTTCATACGACAGGAAAAAGAAGGTGCGGTTCTTCTTAATCGCGCCGCCGATGGTGAAGCCGGCCTGCACGCGCGTGTACGCCGGGTTCTTCGTGCCATAGGTAAACGGATTGACGGCTTGGATGTTGCGATTGCGCAGATAGCCGAACGCGTTGCCGTGGAGGTCGTTGGTGCCGCCGCGGGTGATGATGTTGACCACGCCACCCGAGGCGCGACCGTATTCCGCCGCATACCCGTTGGTGATGAGCTGGAACTCCTGCACCGCTTCCTGCGAGGCGGTGGAACGGATTCCGTTCGTCGAGTTATCGACGGCGTCCGCGCCGTCCACGTTCACCAGGTTCGAGCGCGCGCGCTGTCCGCCGATGTTCAGGCCGGAGGTCGGAGCAGCGCCGATGCTGGGCGCGGTGTCACGCGCGACCTGCGAGTTCGTCAGCGTGAAATTGATGTAGTTGCGGCCGTTGATCGGCAGATTGTCGATGCGCGCCTGGTCGACGGTGGTGGAGATCGACGTCCGCTGCGACTCGATCAGCTCGGCTTCCGCGGAAACCGTGACCTCTTCGTTGGTCGCGGCCAGCTTGAGCGCGAACGGCAGATTGGCGACCTGGCCAACGGTGAGCGTCAGTCCATGATTGAGCAGTTTTCCGAAACCGGGCGCCTCGACGGTGACCGAGTATTGTCCGGGCGGCACGAGCAGGAAACGATACTCGCCGCTCTCGTTGGTGACAGTGGACTGTTCATATCCGGTCGCAACGCCGCGCAGAGTGACCTTCGCGTTGGTGACGACAGCGCCTTTCGGATCCGAGACGGTACCGGTGAGCTGCGCGCCGGTCGACGCCTCTCCTGCAAACGCGCTGACTGCAAACAGCACCATCAGCGCCACGCATGCGTAACGGAAAACACGAGTCATGGTCCACCTTTTAGTCCGCGGCTTTGGCCTGCGGGCGATATCCAGAACGGATTGAGTGCACACGGTCAGAATGAGGGTGTAAGAGGCTGGTTTGTACATCACTCAGAAGGAGAAGGCAAGCGGGACATGGGTAACGAGGTCAGCACCTTTGGTACATGCCCCGTTCCCAATTCGGTTTCGCGAGACTTGTTAACCAACTTCGAGCTTGATCCCCGCGCTCTCGTTCTTCTCCGTCTTGTAAGCGAAAGCCATCCGCGGAGTATTGTGCGCCAGACCGATGCGGCCGTTGCGATCGAGCAGGATGATGCCACCATGCCCGTCGGCGCGCGCCTTCAGATACGCCATCGCCTCCAGCGAAACCGTTTCCGGGCTGCGTCCCTGCTGGACGCGATCGACCGCCCACTTGCCGAGCACCAGCTTCATCATCGGCTCGCCCCAGCCCGTCGTGGAGACGGCTGCGTTCTCGTCCGCATAGCAGCCGCATCCGATCAGCGAGGAATCCCCGACACGCCCCGGCGCTTTGTTCGGCGTGCCGCCGGTGGATGTGGCGGCCGCGAGCTTTCCCTTCCGGTCGAGCGCGATGGCGCCGACGGTGTCGTGGCTGGAGAGAGTCAGGTCGGCAAGTTCTTCGGGCATTCCATTCTTGCGGATGTCGTCCAGGCGCTTGCGCTCGCGCTCGATCACCAGCTCTGCGTTGTCGATGAGAGCGATGCCATGCTCGGCGGCGAAACGCTCGGCGCCTTCGCCGACGAAGTAGCAATGCGGACTTTCTTCCAGCACTTTTCGCGCAACCCGCACCGCGTTGCGGACACGCTCCACGCATCCGACGCCGCCGGCGCGAAGCGTGGCGCCATCCATGATCAGGGCGTCTAGCTGCACCTTGCCGTCGCGATTGAGAAACGATCCGCGGCCCGCGTCGAAGGTTTCGTCATCCTCCATCACAACCACGGCTTCTTCGACGGCGTCGAGGGCCGACGCGCCTTTCTCGAGCGCCTTCCATCCCGCCGCCAGCGCGTTGCGCACGCCCTTGCGATGGTCATCGACCATGTCATCGGGAATCGCCCACGCGCCTCCGTGAACGACGAGCACGGGAGAGACTTTGGAATCCATATTCATGAGTTCACCACGGAGAACACGAAGACCACGGAGATACTTGATCACAAAACTCTGCGAACAACTCCGCGCCGGAGATTCGTGACGTTAGAGTTTCGGCATGGACCAACATTGCCTGTTGTCCTCCGTGCTCTCAGTGTTCTTCGTGGTGAATCTATTTTATACGCGGGTGCTTACGACATCAGCGGCCCGCGGCGCGGAGGGACTCAGCGTCGCGCACGCGCGTCTGCTGGTAGGTGTACCAGATCCGGTGGATCACAGTGATGTTGCCGAGGACGGCGATCACCCAAAGCACCGGCGCCATGAGGTTGAAGAGCGCGCCCAGGATGACCAGTACGATGCGCTCCGGCCGCTCCATGAAGCCGACTTTGCATTGCTTGATGAGTGACTCTGCCCGCGCACGCGTGTAGCTGACCATCACCGACGTGGTCATGACCAGCGCCGTCAGCACGACGTAGAAGAAGCGCTCCGCCCGCGCGTAGTAAACGAGCAATCCGAAATAGAGAGCAACGTCGGAGTAGCGGTCGATGACCGAATCGAAGAACGCGCCGAACTGCGTGACCTGGCCAGTGGCGCGGGCAACGCGGCCGTCCACCATGTCGAAGATGCCGGCGCCGATGATGACCAGCCCGGCATAGAGGAACATCCGCTGCTGGTTTTCCGCGGTCGCATATCCGAAAAGGGTGGCGGCAATGATGTTGATGATCAGGCCGAAGAAGGTCAGGTAGTTCGGCGAAATGCGGGTCAGGGCCAGACCGTGGACGATGGCGCGTAACAGTACCCTGCTGCCCCGTCCCACCGCTTTCGTCCAACTCACCTGCTCGCTCCTTCGCCGGCTTCCAGGTCGTGCATGGTCTGGACTTTGAGAACCTCGAGTTCGCGATTGCCGCCGGGCGTGACGACAATGGCGCTCTCGCCCTTCTTTTTCCCCATCAGGCTGCGGCCGATCGGCGAGGTCGTGGAGATCTTCCCCTGGCTCACGTCGGACTCTTCGCTCGTGACCAGCATGTAAACGATTTCTTCGTCCTTGGTGTTGTCGAAAACCGTCACGGTAGAGCCAAGGCCTGCCCGGTCTCGCGGGATGTTGGCCATATTAATGAGGGACAGGTCGCTCATCCTCTTTTTCAGCTGGCCAAGGCGGGCGCGAACGAACTCCTGCCGCTGTTTCGCCATGTGGTACTCGGCGTTTTCGCTCAAGTCGCCCATGGCAACGGCCTTTTTCAGCTCCTTGGGAAGCTCGTGGTTGAGCTCATGTTCCAAGGTCTGAATCTCTTGTTCCAGTTTTTTACGAATGTGCTCTGGCATGCATCTTCAATTCTGCGCTCCGCCGGTCGGGATGGCGGCGCGGGATGGTCAGGGGGACCCCTCAAGGCCCCGTCTCCTTACGCGAGTCAAAGCGCAGGGCTAGAGGGAAATATAACACCACGTTCATAAATCCGGAGCAGCTGAGGGAGGTTGTGTAAATCTCCTCCTGCCAGTACTTTGCCCCTCCGAAGGCGTTTTATGGCGCACGTGGAAATCTCTGCAACCTATTGAAAGTTGACGTTTTGGCGGATTTCTGAGATACTAGTTTCGTGCCTCTTCAGCTGTGCTCCCCCAGCAGTGGGATTCCCTCATGAGCGCCTCTAGCTTTCAGATTGGTGACAAAGTTGTCTACCCGAACCATGGGGTGGGCGTGATCGAGCAGATCAGCAGCCGGACCATCGGCGCCGACATTCAAAAGTTCTACCTGCTGAAGATCAAGTCCAGCAACCTCAAGGTCATGGTGCCGTTCCACAATATCGATAGCGTCGGCCTGCGCCGGGTGGTTCGCAATGGCGAAATCCAGAAGATCCTGGATTTTCTGACCGACGGCAAGTGCGAGAACAATAGCGACTGGAAGTACCGGTTCAAGGAGAATTCCGACCGGATGCGCACCGGATCGCTGCTGGAAGTCGCCGGGGTGCTGAAGAGCCTGCTGATTCTAAACCAGACTAAGCCGCTGTCGTTCCGCGAGAAGAAGATGCTGGAACGCGCCCGCTACCTGCTGGTTTCGGAACTGGCTATGGCCAAGAACAGTGACGAGAGCGACATCGAGGACATCCTGAGCAAGGCTCTCGGCAAAGCCAAGCTGAAGTTCCCCGAGATCATCGACCTGAACGAAAACTAAGTTTCCCGAACACACGAAAAGCGCGGCCATCGCCGCGCTTTTTCTTTTTTCTTTTGCCTCAATTCGGCAGTTCTGTAGCTACACCTACTCGCCCAACCACGCCCCGTACGGTCTTAGCGTCTCGACGTGATCGAAGATGATCTTCATCGCGGCAGTGATTGGAACCGCCAGGATCAGTCCCATCGCGCCCCACAGCCAGCCCCAGAGCAGAAGCGCCAGGGTGACGGCCAGCGGATTCAGCTCCACCCGGCCGCCGACGAATTTCGGATACAGCACGTTCATGGCGAAGATGTGGAGCGCAACCACCGTCGCCACGATGATCAGCGCCTCGGAAGTGTGGATCTGGCCCAGTCCGGCCAGGATCGGCGGCAGGATGGCCAGCACCACTCCCAAGTACGGGATCAGGCTCAGGAAGCCGCTGATGAAAGCGATGAAATAGAAGTACGGCAGGTGCAGCAGGCCAAAGACGATCATCGCAATCGCCGACATGAATAGTCCGATCAGCACGTTGCCGACGATAAATGTGCGAATCATGCGCGACATGGCGCCCAGCGTCACATAGGCCGTATTCCGGTTCTCCATGCGGAAGAGCATCACCGTGTTCGCGCGCACGTGCTCTTGCCAGCTCAACATGAAATAAACGAGGAATGGGATGAAGCCGATCGCCAAGATCACTTCCGTGACCGAGCCGGCGCCCTTGGTGAGCGTGTCGGTCCAGTTAGACGATTGCTCGACGCGCACCGTCTGAACCGGTTGCGGCTGCTGCGGCTGCTGTTGTTGCTGCTGGCCGCGGCGTCCCTTGCCCGCCGGCTGTGCTTGCGTCTGGTCAGGCTGCTGCTGCGGCTGCTGGGGACGGGCCGTGATGTCTTGTGCCGTTCTTTGAACGCGCTCCGCTTGCTCCTGGATCCTTCCAACGGTCGCCTGGATCTTTTCCTTGTACTTCGGGAAGTCGTCGACGAAGTCTTCCGCCTTGCTGTATCCGTAGGCGCCTACGCCGTACACCGCCGCGCCCAGCAGGGCTACCGCGAAAGCGGCCCCCAACGGCCGGGGCACGTGGAACCGCTCCAGCATTTCGACCAGCGGCTCAAGGATAAAGGCCAGCAGGATCGAGACCATCAGAACGACAAACACAAGCTTGGCGAAGTAGCACGCGGCCAGGACCACAAATACCGCGATGATCACGTTCGAGCCGGCCGCGGTACTCCCTGAACGAGCCATTCCGCGGACGTCCGGCAACACCGGCGCCGGACCCAACGAATTGCCTGCTTCCTCGCGCTCTTCTTCGAGACGCAGGTCCTCTTCCGTGCTCATACGCTTTCTGCCCCGGGATCGCGCCACCTATCTTATGATGAGCGGCCCCTATAATTACGCTGTGTCTCTTGAAAGTAACTCCATCGAAAGTGCCGGACCCGGCGGTGCTCGACGCATTCTAAGCCTGGATTTCGGCTCCAAGACCATCGGATTAGCGGTTTCCGACCCCCTTGGCATCACGGCCCAGGGGCTGCCGACGCTTCGCCGTAAGAACAAACGCATGGATTTCGCCGCTTTGGCGGACGTCATACAGAAATACGAGGTCGTCGAGATCGTCATGGGGCTGCCGCTGCACATGAGCGGCAGGGCGGGGACTCAAGCAGAGAAAGCAGAATTATTCGCCGAGGAGTTGCGCGCCCGCTTCGGACTGCCGGTGCACATGTGGGACGAACGGCTCACCTCCGCCGAGGCCAACCGCGTCCTCCGCGAGAGCGAAATGAGCATCCGCAAGCGGGGCGAAGTCGTAGACCGCCTCGCCGCCGTCCTGATTCTGCAATCGTTTCTCGAGAGCCGGCTCCATTAGAGTTGCCTCTGGCTTTGTCCTTGGCCACCGGACGCCGTCGGAAGACCAACGACATTCCTGAGCTGCTCGCATCTTATAAACTGATCTGAATGCGTACCTTCTTCGCGTCGATAGCGGTGCTGCTCCTGGCGATCGCCATCTGGGTGGCGTGGGCGGTTTATCTCCCCGTGTCGCCGAGCCAGAAGCAGTCCGTACTGCTGCGCCAGGGATGGTCGTCGCGCCGCATCGCAACCGAGCTGAAGAATGCGGGCGTCATCCGCAGCATCGCCGGATTCCTCATTGTTCACTACATCCACCTGCGGCCGCTGAAGGCAGGCGAATATCTGTTCGACAAGCCGGCGAACGCCGAGCGCGTTTACGATCGCATTGCTCGCGGCGACATCTACTTTCATACGGTGGTCGTGCCCGAGGGCTACAACATGTTCGACGTCGCTGCCGCGGTCGAACAATCGGGACTCGGCAGCCGCGCTGACTTCCTCAAGCAGGCTCGCGAGGATGTTTCGCTCATCTCCGACCTCGACCCCCAGGCCACATCGCTCGAGGGTTACCTCTTCCCAGACACCTATAACTTCACCCGCACCCAGAGCATGCACGACATGGTCGCAGTCATGGTGCGGCGCTTCCGGCAGGAAGCGCACGGGCTCGGACTCGACCGCGACGTGCACCGCGTCGTCACCATGGCTTCCATCGTCGAGAAGGAAACAGCGGTTCCCGCAGAGCGGCCACTGGTCGCCGGCGTCTATTACAACCGGCTCGACAAGAACGTGGCGCTCGGCGCCGATCCGTCGGTGATCTACGCCGCGCTCCTCGACGGCCGTTACACCGGCGTCATCCACCAGTCGGACCTTCAATCCGAGTCGCGCTACAACACCTACAAATTCCCGGGACTTCCTCCTGGACCGATCGCCAATCCCGGTATCGCTTCGCTCCAGGCAGCGCTGCACCCGGAAAAATCCGACTACCTCTTCTTCGTCAGCGACGCGCAGGGACACCACCGTTTCGCCCGCACAGCGGAAGAGCACAACCGCAACGTAGCCCTGTACCGCCGAGCCGTCGGGAACCAGTAGCTGCTCCCCTTCCAGCCCTTTCCGTAACGACAAACCCTCCTCCGTCTCTTGCATCTTTCTCAAGAGGAGGACGTACTCATGAAGGCTTTTCTGGGTGGGTTGGGCGCCGGTATCGCTCTTGGACTATGGTTTGCGCCGCGTAGCGGCGAGGAAACGCGGCGGCAATTGCGGGACCGCATCGAGAAATTCGGTGGAACCGTGCAGCAGCGCGCGATTGATATCCGCGATCGAGCTGAACAAGTGGGACGCCGCGCGAGCGAAGTTGCGCGGGACGTCGCCTCGGAGATCAAGCAAGCAGCCGACGGTGTCGAAAGCGCGGTGCTGGACCGACTGAATACCGGCTCGCGCGATCAACTGATGGCCATCCAGGGCATCGGTCCCATTACGGCGGACAAGATCATCGCCGCCCGCCCATTCACTACCGCCCGCGACATCGTCGATCGCGGCATCGTGCCCGGCGCGATCTTCCAGGATCTGCTGCGCGAATTCAAAGTAGCCTGAGCGCCTGCTCGATTCGGCGGTGAGTCCCCCACCGGGCCTCGCCGCCGCACTTTCTGCGGCGCTATACTTCCTTTTTGAATCTAAACCACTGTTCGATGAGGGTTTCGATCTCACTACGTGCGCTGCTGGTTGCGGTGTTGATGCTGCCGCTGTCGGCCTGCTTCTTCCGCTCGCACCGGGTTGCGCCGCGACTCGGCGCCGCCAACCTCAAGGAAGCGACCAAAGACCAGCTGCTCTCCATCATCAACACCGAAGCGGGCAAGATCCAGACGCTGAACGCCACAGTCGACATCTCCGCCGAAATCGGCGGCGCCAATAAAGGCAAGGTCACCGATTACCAGGACATTCGCGGCTACATGCTGGTTCGCGAACCCGAGATGCTGCGGCTGATCGGCCTCTTCCCCGTCGTGCGCAACACGGCCTTCGACATGGTGAGCGACGGCACTGAGTTCAAGCTCTCCATCCCGGTGCAGAAGAAGTTCATTACCGGGCGCAACGAAATTCCGATGCCAACCACGGCATCGCTGGAAAACCTGCGGCCGCAAGTCATCTTCGACGCGCTCCTGCTGCGCGTGATCGATCCCAAGACGGAGGTCGCGGTCCTGGAAAGCAGCACCGAACAGGTCCTCGACCCGAAAACGCACAAGACGGTGGAAGTGCCCGACTACATGATCACCGTGATCCGCAAGGGGCAGGACGGCTGGTACCTGAATCGCAAGATCGTGTTCAGCCGCGTCGACCTTCTGCCGCACCGCCAGATCGTCTACGACAAGATGGGCAATGTCGCCACCGACGCGCACTACGAGAAGTTCGAGAACTTCAACGGCGCGAATTTTCCGGCAACGATCCAGATTATCCGGCCTCAGGAGGAGTATTCGATCATCCTCACCATCGTGAAGATGACGATTAACTCGCAGTTGCGCGACGACCAGTTCGCCCTCGAACAGCCTCCTGGCGCGCAACTCATCGACCTCGACAAGCAGCAGCCGACCGGCCTGCGCGCGGCAGACGGCCATGCCTCCACGCCGCCGAAGCAGCAGAAGAAGAAACCGTAAGGCATTGCAGATTGCGGATTGCAGAATGCCGATTGAACAAAACACCTTTCCTTTGCCGCGTTTTCAATCTGCAATCTTCATTCTGCAATCCACCGAACAGGTGCCGCTCAGGTAAGATCGAGCATCACTTCTACAGCGACACTATGAATAAGCTCGTCATCTCGAACCTTGTACACCGGCCGATCCGCAGCCTGATCAGCATCGTGGCCATTGCCATCGAGGTCATCCTGATCCTGCTGATCGTGGGCCTGTCGCTCGGCATGTTGAACGATGCCGCCGAGCGCCAGAAGGGCGTCGGCGCGGATATCATGTTGCTGCCGCCGAATGCTTCGCAGTTTTCCGCGATGAATGGCGCGCCCATGCCGGTCAAGATTGGAGACGTGGTGGCGAAGCTGCCACACGTCGTTGCCGTATCCCCGGTCGTGTCGCAGATGTCGACGGCGGGTGCGTTCGAAGCGATCACCGGAGTCGATCTCGATTCCTACAATAGGCTCGGCGCGCCGTTCCGCTATATCGAAGGTGGACCCTTCGACGGACCGGACCAGGTGCTGGTCGACGAGCTCATCTCCAAGCAGAACAACATCCATGCCGGCGACACAATCACCGTGCTGAATCATCCGGTGAAAGTTGCGGGCGTGGTAGCGCAGGGCAAGGGAGGACGCAAATTCCTGCCAATCGCAACCATGCAGAATTGGATGGCCGCGCAGGGGAAGGCGAGCACGATCTACATAAAGGTCGACGATGCCGATAAGAACACACAAACCGTCGTCGACGAGATTCACAACTACCCGGGACTCCAGGGCTACACCGCGCGCCCAATGGCCGACTACTTGGCCATGATGACGGCCAACAACATTCCCGCACTGAATACATTCATCAAAGTCGTGATTGGGATCGCCGTCATCATCGGCTTCATCGTGATCTTCCAGGCGATGTACACGGCGGTGATGGAGCGGACGCGCGAAATCGGCATCCTGAAATCGCTGGGCGCGACCAAGCTCTACATCGTTGCCGCCATCCTGCGCGAAACCATGCTGCTGGCGATCGTCGGCATCACGGTCGGGATCGGCGTCAGCTACGCGGCTCGAGCCGGACTCAAGGCGAAGTTCCCGCTGCTGCCCATCCAAATCACCACCGAGTGGCTGGTGCTGGGGACCGTCATTGCCATCGTCGGCGCCATCCTCGGCGCGCTGTATCCGGCATTCAAGGCCGCGCAAAAGGATCCCATCGACGCGCTGGCTTACGAATAATAGGTGCGTTTGCCGCCGATGAACGCTGATTAACACGGACTTCAAGAATCAGCGTGAATCTGCGTTGATCTGCGGCCGAACTGTTGCCGTTACGCCCCAGCCGCTTCCGCCGGCGCTGCTTGCGACGTGCTCCTGTGCCGCTGATATCCGAGCGCGGAGATCAGCACCAGCGCAGCCGCGCAGATGAGAAACACCGGCCGGATGCCGACCCACAGGGCCAGCTGTCCCGAGAGCAGCAGTCCCAGGATCTGCGCGATGGAGAAAACCGACATAAAGCTGGAGCTCACGCGTCCCAGCAGTTCGCGCGGGGTCTCCGTCTGCATCAGCGTTTGCGCAGCGACGATGACGAAGGCGATGCCGAATCCCATGAAGAACGTGGTGGCGACGGCTGCCGTCACGAACTTGAAGAACCCGAGCAGCGCCACGCCCATTCCGCAGATAAAGAGCCCGCCGACGACGATCGCCTTCTTCGAATGCGTCTTCGCGAACTTCGTGATGAACATCGTCCCCAGGATCATCCCCACCCCAACCATCGAGCTGATGACGCCGTACATCAGCGTCCCCTTCTTACCGGTGAGGAGGAGAATGTCGCGCACATAGATGGAGAAGAGCGGGCTCAGGCAGCTCATCACAAACATCGCCGCCATCATCGACGTGATGACGAAGGCGAGCTGGTGGTGCGTGAAGATGAAGCGGTTGCCGCTGGTCAGGTCCTGGAAGAAGCCCTTCAGCGACTTGTTCGCCGGCGCCGGCTGCCGCGAAATCGTAATCGTCCAGACCATCGCCGCGGAAAAGAAGAAGCTGAATGAGTCGAGGTAGAAGCACAGCTTTTCGCCGAGCCATGCGATCAGCGCGCCGGAAAGCACGGGGGACAGCAGCCGTACCACGTAAAACGCCTGCGACATCATCGCGTTGGCGGCGAGCAGCTTCTCCGTCGGGATCACCGTCCGGATGGTGATGCTCTGCGCCGGCTGAAAGAACGTGGACACGATGGAGAGCGCCACGAACACAACGCACAGTTGCGGCACGTCCTTCACCCACAACATGCCGAGGATGATCAAGCCGCGGATCAGGTCGCTCGCAATCATCACCGGCTTCACATGCCATCGATCCACGAAGACACCCGCCACCGGGCTGATGAGCGCGAACGGCACCATGTAAGCCACGAGCACGTAGGTGATCTGCGCCGGCGTGCCGTGCCAGCGGAACGTAATGAGGCTGATCACGGCGAACAGCGCGAGGAAATCGCCGAATACCGAGACGAACTGCGCCGCCCACAGCTTGCGGAAGTCGGGCAGCGCCAAGACAGCTTTCATACCGGAAGACGCGGGTTGGGCTGCGGTGGCCATAGGTGGGTGACGGAGTTTAACCTAGGTCAGTAACGCTCGGAGCGTCAAAAAAGACCCGTAGAATCGTCGCCGGCGGGTCCTGACCGGAGTTGCCGGATCGTCCCAGTTCGGACCCGTCGATTTGCCCTGATTGCGTTGACAATTCAGCCCTTTAGCCTGTATCGTAAGTGATTGTTGTCCTGCAGTTGCCCGCCCAGGGACCCCTTTCGCCGCATCGGTGGAAGGCGTGACTCAGCGGTCTTCGATAGGAAATCCCCTGGTTGTCGTCTGCCGGGGCCATCGTTTGGCATTTTCTGGGAGAGATCAGATGTCGACTTATTTCCCCAAGCAGGGGGAAATTGCGCGCAAGTGGCTCGTCGTGGACGCCTCCGGGCAAACGCTCGGACGTCTGGCTACTCGCGTCGCCAATATCCTGTCCGGCAAGGATAATCCGCGCTACACACCGTTTATCGATGCCGGCGATCACGTCATCGTCATCAACGCCGAAAAGATCCGGCTCACCGGCTTCAAGGCCAACGCCAAGGTCTACCGCCATTACACGGGTTATCCCGGCGGCCTGCGCGAGGAAGAATTCACCAAGCGCATGCAGCGCAAGCCCGAACTGATAATTCAGGAAGCTGTCCAGGGCATGCTGCCCAAGAGCAAGATGGGCAAGGCCATGGCCAAGAAGCTCAAGGTCTACAAGGGTGACAAGCACCCGCACGAGGCGCAGCAGCCGAAGGCTCTCGGCGCCTGAGAGCGACATGGGCTGCCCGCAAAAGGTGCAACCCGGGAACTCTGAAGATCGATAGAATTTTTTGAAAGGTTTTAGCGCGCAAGGCGCAGAGAACACATGGCAGAACAGGTTCAGTATTACGGCACAGGGCGTCGCAAGTCGAGCATCGCCCGCGTGTTTTTGCGGCCCGGCACCGGCGAGTTCAAGGTGAACGGAAAGCCGTTTGACCAGTATTTCGTGACCGAGGCGCAACGCATCACGGCCAAGCAGCCGCTGGTGACAAGCGAGACTTCGTCGAGCTTCAACATCGTCGCCCGCGTGAGCGGCGGCGGCGTCAACGGCCAGTCGGGCGCGGTCAAGCTGGGCATCGCCCGTGCGCTGTTGGAGTTCAACCCCGAGCTGCGCGCCAAGCTGAAGGCCGAGGGCTACATGACCCGCGACTCGCGCGGCAAGGAACGCAAGAAGTACGGGCAGAAGGGCGCTCGTAAGCGGTTCCAGTTCAGCAAGCGCTAATGCTTGCGTGGAGACGCGGCATGCCGCGTCTCTTCATCAGGATGATCTTTGGCTTGCGCTTGCCTCACTAGCAATCGCGAGCCGGCAACAGCAACGCAGTACCAAATCTTCCCGTTTGCGCCAAAGGCGAAGCGGGCAACGGGAATGAATCCTGAAGGCGAAACCGGCCGGACGGATGCAATCCAATAAGGAGGTTGAGTGGCAAACATCACCATGAAAGAGTTGCTCGAAGCGGGCGTTCACTTCGGGCACCAGACCAAGCGTTGGAACCCGAAGATGAAGGAATACATCTTCGGTGAGCGCAACGGCATTTACATCATCGATCTGCAGAAGACGCTGAAGATGTTCAAAGAAGCGTCCAAGTTCGTCTCCGACCTGGCCGTCGGCGGCAAGAGCATTCTCTTTGTCGGCACCAAGCGCCAGGCGCAGGACGCGATCGCCGAAGAGGCGCAGCGCTGCGGCATGTTCTACATCAACCAGCGCTGGCTCGGCGGATTGCTGACCAACTGGGTCACCGTCCAGAAGTCGGTGAAGCGGCTCAAGGAACTCGACGAGATGGCCACGGATGGCCGTTACGAGCTGCTCCCGAAGAAGGAAGTCATCAAGCTCGAGCGCGAGCGCAAGCATCTGCAGGCCAACCTGGCCGGCATCAAGAATTTGTCGCGCCTGCCCGACGCCATCTTCGTGATCGACTCCAACAAGGAGCAGATCGCGGTGAAGGAAGCCCGCAAGCTCGGCATCCCGGTGGTCGCAGTGGTCGACACCAACTGCGATCCCAGCGAAGTGGATTACGTCATCCCTGGCAACGACGACGCCCTCAGGGCGATCCGCCTGTTCACCTCCAAGATCGCCGAGTCGGTGGTCGAAGGCTCGCAGGCCGGCACCAAGGAGATGACCGATGCCGCCGCCGCGGAAGCTGCTGCTGAGACCGCCGGTGGAGCACTCGCGGTCGTCGACGAGGGAGCCGCCGAATATCCCGGCGAGCCGACCGACATCCGCATGGAAGACGTGCTGGGCGGCGGAGCCGCTGCTGCCGAGCGCAAGCCGGCTGCGGCCGCGACCGAAACTCCCGCCGAGCCGGAAGAAGCGCGGCACGCGGAAACGCACTAAAGCAGTTGCCAGTGGTCAGTGGCTAGTGGCCAGTCCAAAGCGATTCGAAACTGACCCGCGCAGCAGCCACGCGCGGGTCGAACTATGAAAGGGCTCCGCAACGCCGCTTTGCGGCTGCTTCGCCCTCGCCTCCAGCCCGCGCGCGACAGCGCGTGTTGGCGGCTCACCCAATTTCAGGCGCAACGCGCGCCGCAAATTTAGAAAGGTTCAGCAATCATGAGTACAACGCCCAATTCCCCCGATCCGAACCAGATTCCCGCGACCCAGGTCCGCGAGCTTCGCGACAAGACCGGCGCGCCGATGATGGACTGCAAGCGCGCCCTCAGCGAGGCCAAGGGCAACATGGACAAGGCGGTCGAACTGCTGCGCGTGCGCGGCGTCGCCGTCGCCGGCAAGAAGTCCAGCCGCGTCACCAGGGAAGGCTCGGTCGGCCAGTACATCCACGCCGGCGGCAAGATCGGCGTGCTCGTCGAGGTCAACTGCGAGTCCGACTTTGTTGCCCGCACCGAAGACTTCAAGGACCTGGTGAAGGACATCGCTATGCACATCGCGGCGGCCGACCCTAAATACATCCGCAAGGAAGACGTCACGCCCGATGCGTACGATAAAGAGAAAGACATCTACCGCCAGCAGGCTGCCGCTACCGGCAAGCCCGCTCCGGTGATCGAGAAGATCGTCGAAGGCAAGATGGGAAAGTTCTACGAGGAGGTCTGCCTCTACGAGCAGCCCTTCATCAAGGAACAGACTATCAACGTCGGCCAGCTCATCGCCTCGCGCGTCGGCAAGCTCGGCGAGAACATCTCGGTCAAGCGCTTCGCCCGCTTCAAGGTCGGCGAGGCGGCGTTCACCGTCGCCAGCAGCAACCCGAAGCAGGAAGAAAAGGCGGAGTAAGTCGATCTACGTGGGGCCGGACGTCTGGTTCGGCCATTCGCCGCGAGAGCGGCGAAGAAACCAAGGAGCACCGAATCCCGGTGCTCCTTTTGCTTTTGCTTCTGTTCTTGCCAACGACCAACGACCGACGACCATCGACGTTCTTAGTGCCGATGCAAATTCTTGTGCATGACGCGTCTCGTCTGCGCGATACGGTCTTCTTCCTTCATCCCGACCAGCGCATTCGCCAGGTGCTCGTCGTCTTCCGCCTCCAGCAGCTCGCAGATGTAGTTGAGCACCGAAGGCGGGAACACGCCCTGCCGCTCAAACATCTCGCGTCGCTCCAGCAATAGCCGCGCCGACTCGACGCAACTATGCGGCAAATGCGGCAAGCCTTGCGTCGTCGGCCGCTCGTTCTCGGCGATATAGAGCCTCGCCGCTGACTTCTGTGCAGTTTCGCTCGTCAGCCCGTGCTCCGCCGCCAGCGCCATGCCCGCCAGCAGCAGGTGAATAAACGCGCTGCCGTCGGGCGTGCGCAGCTCGATCGTCTGTCGCGACTGCGGATCGCGGAAGCGGCTTCCCTGCTGGGGATTCACGATCGCGCTCAGGTCGTCGAGCGTCGACCAGCCGAGCGGTACCCGGATCATAGCTCCGCGGTTCAGGTCGCTCCAGCAGACGCGCGTGGGCGCCTCGTGGTTCGGCACCAGCCGCAGGTACGACGATGCCTGCGTGTTGCCGAACGCGGTCAGGACGGGACCGTAGTCGCACAGTCCGCCCACCAGCCCCCGCGCCGGCTTGGAGAGCTTGCCCTCCTCGGTCATGACGTTGCGACCGTCGCGCATCAGCTGCATGTGGATGTGGAAGCCGCTGCCGGCCGTGTCCTCCATCAGCTTGGGCGCGAAGGTCGCAATCGCGCCGTGCCGCCATGCGACGCTGCGGATCAGCCAGCGCGCGAGCGCCATCGCATCGCCACAGTCCTCGATCGGCATCGGCAGGAATTCGATCTCCAGTTGCTCGGCCTGCTTGCCGCGAATCTCGTCGACTTCGCTCTCCAGCACCGGAATGTTGCCCAACTCAGCGTGACCGTACTTGACCGCGCCGGTCACTTGCGTCAGCAGTCGGACCAATTCGTCGAGCAGGTCGCCGTGCTTCGCGAACGGCGCAGACGCGTGATAGTGCTCCTGCGGCGCGCAGCTGTAGCCTCCCGGCCGGCGGGAATCGGCGAGTACGAAAAACTCCAGTTCGCCCAGCGCTTCCAGTTCCAGGCCCGTGTTCCTGGCGAACAGGCGCGACGCCTTATGCAGCACCGTGTCCGGCGTGAACGGAGCGAAGTTGCCGTCCCGCCCAAGATACCGGCAGGTGAAGTCGAGGCTGGCGCTGTCGAACGGATTGAAGAATGCCGAACGATACAGCGGCACCACGTAAAGGTCCGAGTACGTCGGCTCGACGAGCCCGGGAAACAGCGACGAACCGTCCACGCGCTCGCCTTCGGCGAGGATCCGCTCGGCCTGCAGGCGGCTGCCGATCGGCAGCTTCAGCTCTTTGTATTTCCCGTCGAGAGCCGTGTAGTGGAAGGTGATGCGCTCGATCTCCGCGTCGCCGATGACCTTCATCAGGTCTTCGCGCGTGAAGTCGTCGCGTTCCTTGTCGATCATCCGGCAGAGAGGGTTCTGCAGGCCCCATGCACGATGAGGATGCGAGACGATGGCTGACATAATGCTTGCCTGGGCGGAGTTCCGCCTATGATCAAAAACCTACCTCCCGGCCCCGATTGCAGGCTGTGACGGCCAACATATTTCTGGTTACGGCAGTACCGTGCCGGGTTCACCGTTTTGGAGGCTTCTTTCTCCCCGTGTCTCCGTGGTGGGTTTTCGTCCAGTGCTGATATATTCACCAGCCATGAAACGCACCGCCGTCCTGCTTCTCCTCCTGCTTTCGACTTTCGCACTCGCCCAAACCGCACCTGCTCCGGCTCAGACCACGCCGGCGGCGTCCCCGCAGACGCCCACGCAGGCGCCGCAGCCCACAACCCTTGAAGACGCGCAGAAGCTGATCAACCAGCAATGGAACCGTCTCCAGGACTGGGCACAATTCAAGCGCTATCACGACGCCGACGCGCAGCTCCCGCCTCCTGCCAAAGGCGAGGACCGCGTCGTCTTCTACGGCGACTCCATCACCGACGGCTGGAAGCTCGCCGAATACTTTCCCGGCAAGCCTTACGTCAACCGCGGCATCAGCGGCCAGACCACGGCGCAGATGCTGTTGCGCTTCCGCGCCGACGTCATCGACCTCCAACCCAAGGTCGTCATCCTGCTCGCGGGCACCAACGACATCGCCGGCAATACCGGCCCGATGATCGTTCAGCAGATCGAAGACAACTACGCCTCGATGGCCGAGTTGGCCAAGGTGCACAACATCCGCTTCGTCTTCACCTCGGTGCTGCCGGTGCATGACAAGGGCACGCGCATGACGCAAACCCAGCGGCGCTCGCCCGAGAAGATCAAAGAGCTGAACGAGTGGCTGAAGAAGTACTGCGCCGACAACAAGCTCGTCTATGTCGACTACTACAGCCACATGCTCGGCGACGACGGCATGCTGCGCACCGAACTCGCGCCGGCTGACGGTCTCCACCCCAACGCCGACGGCTACAAGATCATGGCGCCGCTCGCCGAAGCTGGGATCGAACAGGCGCTGAAGAAGAAATGACGGAGAACGCAATGCGACGTCTGATCTCTCTCCTTTTACTCATCGCGGCAGCGTCGGCTTTCGCCCAGCGCGGTCCGCGCGATCCCAACCGCGAGTTCATCCGCACCGACGCGCCTGTCATCGCGCTGACCCACGTCCGCGTCGTCGACGGCACCGGCGCGGCCGCGCAGGATGACCAGACTGTCGTCATCCAGAACGGCAAGATCACGGTGATCGGTCCGGCGGCGTCGACCGCTGCTCCGCAAGGCGCGCAGGCAATCGATCTCCACGGCTACACCGTCATGCCCGGCATGGTCGGGATGCACGACCACATGTTCTTCCCCATGGGCGGCGGGCCGCCGCAGTACAGCAACATGCCCATCAGCTTCTCGCGGCTGTATCTCGCCGCGGGCGTGACGTCGATCCGCACCACCGGCTCCGTGCAGCCATACGAAGATCTTGAACTCAAGAAGCTGATCGACGCCGGCCGCGTGATCGGCCCGAAGATGCACATCACCGCGCCGTACCTCGAGGGCGTGGGCTCGTTCACGCCGGTCATGCACACGCTCACCGGCGCCGACGACGCGCGCAAGCTCACGGCGTTCTGGGCCGACCAGGGCGCAACGTCGTTCAAGGCGTACATGAACATCACCCGCGCCGAACTTGCGGCCGCGGTCGACGAAGCGCACAAGCGCGGCCTGAAAGTCACCGGGCATCTTTGCTCGATCGGCTTCAAGGAAGCAGCCGACCTTGGCATCGACGACCTCGAGCACGGCTGGATCGTCGACACCGAGTTCGTTCCTGATAAGAAACCCGACCAGTGTCCTGAGGCCAACGCTCGCGCCACGCGCGTCGCGCAGGACATCGAAAGCGCGCCCGTGCAGGAAGTGATCCGGTATCTCGTTCAGAAAAAAGTCGCGCTCACGTCCACCCTGCCGGTGTTCGAAGCCAGCGTTCCGAATTCGCCCGCCGGACAGCCGCAGCGTCCGCTGCTGACCGAGCGCTTGCTGAACGTGATGGATTCGGAAGCGAAGGCGCGCTACCTCGCCGCGCGCGCCCGTATTCCCGCCGATTCGCCGTCGCTCTCGTTACTCAAAAAGGAGATGCAGTTCGAGCACGACTTCGCCAATGCCGGAGCCCTGCTGCTCGCGGGACTCGATCCCACCGGGAACGCCGGCGTGGTCGCGGGGTTCGGCGACCCGCGCGAGCTGGAGCTGCTGGTAGAAGCAGGTTTTACGCCGCTGGAAGCCATCCGCATCGCCACGCTCAACGGCGCGCAATTCCTCGGCGAGCAGGATCACATCGGGTCGCTCGCCGCCGGAAAACAGGCCGACATCCTCGTCGTCCACGGCTCGCCCGATCAGAACATCAACGACATCGAGAAGACCGAGATCGTGTTCAAGGACGGAGTCGGGTACGACAGCGCGAAGCTGATCCAGAGCGTGCAAGGGACGGTCGGGAGCCACTAGAGCGGGTTTCGTTCTTCACATCCCGAGGAGCGTAGCGACGAGGGAGCCCTACTCAGCCGGAAATCTTTCGGTCAGGGTAGGGCTCCCTCGCTGGGCTCGGGATGTTTATGCGAGCATCTCCGGCGTCGCTTCCAGTAACTGCCGCGTATACGGATGCTCCGGCGCCGTCGTGATCCGATCCGTGTCGCCGACCTCCACGATCTTGCCTTTTTGCATGACGGCGATCCTCGTCGCCAGGTAGCGCACGACCGGCATGGAGTGCGAGATGAAGAGGTAGGTCAGGCCGAAGTCGCGCTGCAATTGCGCGAGCAGGTTCACAATTTGCGCACCTACGCTCACGTCGAGCGCGCTCACCGGCTCGTCGCACACGATGAACTTCGGACGCAACGCCAGCGCGCGCGCGATGCCGATGCGCTGCCGCTGCCCGCCGCTGAACTCGTGTGGATAGCGTCGCATCGCGGACTCGTCGAGCCCGACGGCGCGTAGCAATTCCATCACGCGCGTTCTTTCTGCCATTTGCCATTTGCCATCTGCCATCGCGGGCGACGGATCGAGTCCGTGGATATCGAATGGTTCCGCCACGATCTGCTCCACGGTCATGCGCGG
>Ga0157369_10000790_pt1 | contig 40574 bp, 29 predicted proteins | sample C25metaG_FD_113461 | JGI IMG/M metagenome (GOLD analysis project Ga0157369, IMG submission 113461) | Corn rhizosphere microbial communities from Kellogg Biological Station, Michigan, USA - C2-5 metaG | ecosystem: Host-associated > Plants > Roots > Rhizosphere > Soil | place: USA: Michigan... | reverse complement strand
TCCTTACCGACCGGACGCGGCGATCGGCGAGCGCGATGCCGTGACGTTGCTGTGCTCGACACGGCAGTTGGTTGCCGGCGCGATACGCCGTTTCAGTTGGGACTACAAGCGCGCCGATGTCGATCGCGTGACGGGGCCTACGCGCGTCGATCAAGGACACGCGGGCAACGATCTGGCCGAACTGTTGATCGATTCGCGCATCGATGCGCCGCATATCGCCGATTCCTGGGACGACTACGATCGAATTGGCCTAGCGCGCATTGAGTCACACGGCGCGCGAGCGGTTCGCGTCGATGGCGCGAGCGGAAACCGAACGTTGGCCGTGGGGGAGTGGATCGAGGTGACGGGCGGCGGCGGGGATCGCTTGCCCCGCGACGGGCGCCGAATCACGATTACGAGCTTGCATCATCGCGCTGAAAACAATTTGCCGAAGGCGCTGCACGAGCGCGCGCAAGCGCTATTCGCCGCGAACCGCTGGGCGTTCGATTCGCCGCCGGTATCGGTCGATACGCCGGCGCGGCCGACCGTCTATGGCGATTCCACGCAGAGCCGTTACGAAAATACGTTCAGTGGCGTGCCGCGCGGAACGCCGCTTACGCCGGCCTACGATCCACATCTTCATCTTCCGCGGGTGTTTCCGATCGTCGCCATCGTGGTGACGCATGACGGGGAAGAGGTGTTTTGCGACCACGACGGGCGCATCAAAGTGCAACTGCAAGGACTCGATGCGGCGGACCACGCCCATGCAAAGGGCGTGGGTACGACCGGCACGCAAAGCGACAGCGCATGGGTCCGTGTCGCGACGGGCTTGGCCGGAGACCAATTCGGCGAGAACTGGATGCCGCGAGCCGGGATGGAGGTCCTGCTCGATTTTGTCGGTGGGGATCCAGACAAGATGTATGTGGCGGCCGTTTTCCATAACGGACGCAATGGGCCCGCGACATTCACCCATACGGGCTCATTACCGGGGAACCGATACCTCTCGGGCGTCAAGACGCGCGAAGTCAAAGGGCAACGCTACAACCAAGTGCGGTTCGACGACACGCCCGGGCAAATCAGCATGCAAATCGCCACCGAGCATGAGGCGAGCGAAGTCAATCTCGGGTATCTGACGCATCCGCGAACAGATGGTACGGGTGAAGCACGCGGGGAGGGCGCGGAGGTGCGGACCGACGCGGCTGCGGCGCTGCGTGCGGCAAGAGGCATTTTGTTGACGACCTATGCGCGCAACAAAGCGCGAGGACACCAGCTCGATCGAGAGGAACTGAATCAATTGCTGAGCGAATGCATGCGGCTATTTGCGTCGCTTGGGCAGTACGCCGGAGAGCATCGTGGGCAGGCGGCCGATACGAACGGGCAGCGGGCACTCGCCGACGCGATCGAGGCTTGGCAGGCATCCGGCGCGGCTAGTTCGCCCGGCGTGATCGCATGCGCGGCGGAGGGCGGTGCGGTGTACGCCACGCCGAAGACGCATGTCACGTGCGCTGGGGAAAACATCGATCAAATCGCGCAGCAATCGGTGCAATTGACGAGCGGCCAGCGCATCAATCTGCAAGCCGGGCATGGGGTATCGATGTTTGCGCATGCGGAGGGTGTATCCGCGATCGCCAATCACGGGAAGGTGCTGGTGCAAAGCCAAGCCGACGACACCCAGATCGAATCGGCGAAGAGCATTTACATGACAGCTGCTGGCGGAGCACTCGCGGGGACGGCTAGCGATGAGGTGGTGTTCGTGACGTCCGGCGGCGCCTACTTGAAGTTGCACGGCGAAAACATCGAATTGGGATGCCCAGGCAGCTTTACGGTGAAGGCGGCTGGCCACAACTGGGACGGGCCAGCCAGCATGAGCGCCGATATGCCGACGTTCGACCAAGCGCCGCTGGGCCGCGTGCCCAAGCTCATTCGTGCGGGCGACGGACAAGCCGCCGCTGGCGTCGATGCCGAAATCAAAAAAGCGTCAGGCGATTTGCTCGATCAAACGACCGACGAGGCCGGCAAGGTTGCACCGCTTAGCGGCAATCAACTTGAACAGCTTGCGGCGCGGTTCACTAAGAAAACCATCTGAGTACGGGGAAGCTCGTTCAAATATGGCTGACTCGTCGAAACATGCCTCAGCGCAGGATGCGAATTCATCGGGCGATGTTCAAGCCGCAGCCAGCGGCGCGCCAACGCAAGGTCCCAGCATGCCAGCATCACCTCCGCGCATCGTCGTTGGCGAAGTGCGCGGGATGATGATGTTCGATCGGTATAGCGAATTAATCTGCGTCAAGCAGATGCCGTTACCGGGGCTGGTCATCTTCGTGCATGGCGTGAACTCGGAAGGTGAATGGTTTGAAGCGGCGGAGGAAGGGATATGCAAAGGCCTGAACCGAAGGCTGGGGCGGCTTGACGATCAGATGATGTATGGCGGCGTCGTGGGAGGCCAGCTTACGCCCGCTCAGTACACCGAGAGTTTGACGCCGGACGGGTTTTTGAATCCGACACTGTGGGCGGGCACCTACCTCAAATCGGATCCGTCGTTCTCGCCCGTCATTCACTTCCGCTGGGGATACAAGGCGAACAAGGAAGAGCTCAAAGAGTACGGCGACAAGATCTTCCTGAACGAGCAGGACTACTGGGGTGGCGGGCCGTTCGCCAATGGCTGTTCGAGCTTGCCCGATTTGTGGCACGAAGGCGTCGACGACCGCATTTTCGGATTCATCTCCGTTCAGGCGATGAATCCGACGCAGCGTCCGGTCTTTCGCACGCCACCGCGAGGATATTGCGTGCTGGCTGCGCTGCGGTTGGCGAAGCTGGTTCAGTCAATCCGAAGCAAACAGGCGAACGTGCCGATTACCATCGTCTGCCACAGCCAGGGCAACATGGTGGGCCTCGCCGCGGCGTTCTTCGGCGACACGCTGCCCGAAGTCACCGATCCGTGGGGTAATGTCGGCCGGTGCGTGGCCGATGCGTATGTGCTTGCCAATCCTCCCTACAGCGTAGCCAACACCGATACGGGGCTGGAGAACTGGTCGCAGCGCAGTGCTCTCGATGTTTCAAAGCGCCGTGGCCGGGAGACGTATCAAGCGCGGACCGAAACGCTGCGCAATTTCAACGAGATCATCCGCGAACGCACGGCATTCGAAATGCCGGCCGATAAGATCGATGAGGACATGGCCAACGCTCGGACGTCCCCGAGCGGCGGCAAGCCTTATAGCGCAGGTGCGGATAGGAGCAGCCACGGGTTGAACGGACACACCTATGGCCGGGTGACGCTTTATTGCTGTCCGCATGATCAAGTCGTCTCTGCGGCGACTGTTCAAGGCATCGGATGGCGAGGGCTCGGCCATGTCGTCGACGAGGCGTATCCGTGGCTCAGCGAAGAGGGGCAGAAGCGCCAGAGCGAACTATCCGATATCGGCGCGCATGGCGTCTTCACGCAACGGGTATTTGCAACCGGGTTCACTGTCGGCGAGCGCGCCGATTATCGCTATTGGGAAGACGACTGGCGCTACGGCAAGGGCAAGACATCGGGATTCTGGTATCCGCCTTCGCCACCGGGCAAGTACGGGATAAAGCGAGCCTGGAGCGCCAACGAGGATTACGCGGCCAAGCTCATGACGACCGCGGCTGCGCCGTTGCTATACATCGTCACGCTGGCGACGTCGGCCTTCCGGCTGTTCCGTGTCAACGCCGATCCGCCGAAGGGGTGGACCGTTACGGCCGATGCCCCGCCGCTTGATGAGCCGTTCACGCCTAAGGCGTTGCGTTACGGTCGCCCCGTCTCGATCAACGACGGCGACGAAGCGCATAGCGATTTCAACGAAGGCAACGATCCGCCGGCTGCTGCGCGAGCCGAAGAAAAGCCGCTCAAGCTCGACGACGATCCTTACGACACCTACGAGATCAAGCACGCCGATCAAGAGGCGGTCGGGACGATCGCCACGGAAGCTGCGCAGCGGTACGAGGACCGCGCGATCGTGCGCATGCGTGCGCGCAGAGAGAACAACTCGGCGTGGGTGACGAGCGACGGAAGAGTCATCGGCGAGGACGGCAGTAGCGCCGCACCCGAAGGCTACGCACAGTGGCGCAACAAGCAGGTCACGGAGATCTTGGACCGCAGCGTGAATAACAACCCAACGAACCACTCGACGATCATGACCAACCCGATGCATGCCGAGAGGGCGCTCGCTTACGACGTGGCCATCGGGCTTTGCTACTTGTCGCCGGAGCAGATGGAAGCTCTGCGGATTGAGGCGGATTGGAGGTTTGTCGACGGTATGGATAAGGGCAACCCAAACAAGAAGTACTGGGAATATTTTGCGCGCGGCGTCCAGGACGGAGAACCGCTGCATGAGTGGATAAAGATCGATCCTGAGGCCAAGCGACCAGAGAGGATCATCGATGAGCGCGAGGGCGATTTCTTCCTGGGACTCGGAGGCCTCGTATGAACTCTGTGCTGTCGACGTGGCCACGGAGGGCTGGTCTCGCGATGTGGATATTGGTACTGACGGCGGCTGTCATGCTTGTTTGGAGCGTCGGCGTTGGCGAGAACGAAAGCTCAACTTTGACGAAGGGAGATTGGATGAAGCGACTGATTGGGGTGCCTGGCTTGCTGGCGTTATTGACGTTTTTAATCACAACCATCGTCATGCAGGCAAATGCGCTTGCCGCGTCCGCCGTGTCGACCGAGCAACTGGCCGCCACCACGAAAGAAGGCCCGGCGAAGCCGTTCATGGCTCAAGTCGTAGGCCTCGAATGGTTGAATCCGTTGCAGCGCCGAGACTATCCGACCGAGTGGCAAGTACTGTGGGCGCAGGGCCTGGTACAGCCGAACAAGGGCGACGACATGGTGAGGACCGAGCCTGCCTCGTTCACAACGCTGCAATCGGTTGCTGGAATTGCCTACGGCAATCACGGCAAAGAAACCTTCGACGGCTTCTACGAGAAGTACGTCGACAAGCTACTCGGCCTGTTCGGCACGCCGTACGTGACGAACAGCAAATACTTCTACACCGTCGCGTCCGACAACAAGAAAGACTGGCGAGAGCTCGCGGGCATCCACGTGCAATTCGCGATTCCAGAGCGCCTGGACCCAGTCGAAGCGCGGGACTTCTTGCGCAAAAGCGTCATCGCCGAATTCAACATCGGCAACAAACACTTCAAGACGCTGTGGAGCGACGACACGCCGCCCGACGTCCATGTCTTTCCGGGCGGCGAAAACGCCGGGTTCACGTCGCTGAACAACGCACTCGACTACCTACAAGCGAACCCTGACAAATCCGCCTGGGCGATGAACTGGGACGCGCCGAGCTTTCCACCAAAGGATGCGCAGCTCAACGAAAACATGGTGCTGCTCTTCCTCGCCGGTCCGACCTTTAAAACAGAGCGCGCGCCGTTGGCATGGATCGGCAAAGCCGCAACGGCAAATGTCCACGACTTCCAGAAACAGCCCGGCAAGACCCGCGCAGTCGAAGCGTGGAAAGCCGCGATTGCAACAGCCGCGCAGAACGCGAATGTTTCGCCGATGGATATCGACTACGTCATCCACGACGCGGGCCAGGGCAGCGATGCGGCGTCGTCAAGAATCGGAAGGTTCGCTCAAAGCTTGACCGAAGCCTTGCCCGAATTCGACTTCCAAAAGCAGATATTCAACACGCCCGCACTGCTAGGCGAGATGGGGGCAGGCACCGCGCTAACGGACGTCGTGCTCGCCATCGGCCGGGCAAACCATCTCGGGCAGAAGGTGCTCGTGGCCGGAACCACGGATCCTGACCATCCTATGGCTGTCGTCGTGACACCTCCGGCCCAAGTTGTGCCTATCGATCTTGACAAGGACTGGTTCAGAGCACGCGGCGCGAACAACGCGTATTTGCCCTGGTGGGGGCGTCGCTTCGATGTCAAGTACGGCCCACAGGGCGCCTCGTTCTGATCAACCACGAGCAACAGCACCAGCATCGGTGCCCTAGCGGCCAAGAACGCAAGCACCCAAACAACGGAGGCGTAAATATGCGCGGAGTCATACGCATAGGCGATTCAACTTCACACGGCGGAACGGTTAGAACAGGCAAATCGCAATCGCTCGTGATGGGCCGTGCCGTCGCGTGCGTCGGCGATCAATGCACTTGCCCGATGTCCGGGCACGACGACTGTGTGATCGTCGACGGAGATAGCGACGTGTTGATTGACGGATGCGCCGTCGCCTTCGACGGCCATAAAACATCCTGCGGTGCGACGCTGATCTCGAGTGTCCCGACATCGGGTCGCCCATGACAGAGGCCTCCGATGATCTCCTTCCTGCGTACGAGCGCGAATTGGCAAGCCTGCGCCGCTCACTCGCGCAATTCGCGGAGCACTATCCGGAAGCGGCTGCGCGGCTATCGATCTGCGGCGAGCATTCGGAGGATCCGCATGTCGAACGGATGCTTCAATCGGCCGCACTGCTTAATGCCAGAGCGAGCGTACGTATCGACGACGATTACCCGGAGTTGTCCAACGCATTGCTAGAGATCATTTACCCCGAGTATCTGCGGCCCTTTCCCGCATGTTCGATCGCATGCTTTGACGATACGAACGCCATTGCGAAATTGGCGGGACAACACATCATCGAACGCGGTATCGAACTAAAGACGCGCACAGGTGGGTATCCCTTTCGAACGATCCACGAAGTGATGCTTGCCCCATTGCGAATCGTCGAAGCCCGCTACGCTCCGGCCACTTCAACGCCGCGCAACGTCAGCCTGCACGAAGGCATGAGCGGAGTGGTATCGATCACGCTGGCGACGCTCGGATCCAAAGCGATCTTAAACGAGACCATGCCGGCGCGCGTACGCCTCTTCATCAATGGCGATCGTCGCATGGTCGCGGCGACAATCGATGCGCTGCTGCTTCACACATCGAACGCATTCGTCGAGGCTGAAGAAAGCGGGACGTGGATGGCCTTGGATAGTGTGCCGATAGAGGGCGTTGGCTTTGACGATAACGAGGCCTTAATCGAGCGACGCGATCACGCCAACCCGCCATCACAGTTTCGATTCCTGCTCGAATATTTCTCCTTCCCGGAGAAGTTCGATTTCGTCGATTTGGATTTGTCGATGCTCATTCAAGCAACGGGCGCGTGCCGCACTGTCACGCTCCATCTCCCGATCAAAGACCTGCATGACGATTCCGCGAGAGGCCAACTGCTACGACGTCTTGATACATCGAACTTCAAACTGTTCTGCACGCCCGTCGTTAATCTGTTCGATTCGCAATCGGAGCCGATCTCGATCGAGGACGTGAGTGGCCCCGTTTACCCCGTCGTGCCACGATCGGTCAGCATTGCGGAAACATCCGTCTACCGCGTCGACGCAGTTCGATTAACACGGGACAAGGGCGAGGAAACCATCGTCAAGCGAATCGAGCCGTATCACTCGCTCTTGCATCACAGCACGCACGAGCAAACGGTTTATTGGTTTGCCGAACGTGGCGGAAGGTTGGCCGAACTTCGGCCGAGCAAGGATATGCTGTTGTCCGTCGTCGATCACCGCGGCGAAATCGTCGGCCTCCTGGCTGGTAAGCAGATCGATATCGACATGACCTGCACCAACGCGAACTACCCCTTCCCGTTGAAACCGGGTGACGCGCAGGGCGATTTCATCTATCCGGGCGAGGCGCTCACGGGCCGTGTCACCATGCTTCGCACGCCGACGGAAAGCGTCCGCCGACCAAACGGACATGACGACCTCTGGGACCTCATCTCGATGCTCTCGGCCGGCGCGCTGACGCTCTGTGAGGCTGGGTTGCCCGCTTTCAAACGATTATTGGCGGCGCATGCGTCCTCGCGTTCGAACGGCACCATCCGGCACGCCGACAGCCTGAAACAACTCGCACGCGAATCGGTGTTGGAGTGGATCGTGAGCGATCCGCAGCCTGCGTTGATGCGCGGCATCCGCGTCCGTTTGACCATCGACGAAACGATGCTCGGCGATTGTGCGGTGAGCGTCTTCGCTGGCGTGCTCGAAACCCTCTTCGTGCATTACGCACCGGCCAACAGCTTTATCCAACTGAGTCTGACGTCCGCGCAAACCGGAGCCGAGCTCGTTCGCGGGCAACCCATCACCGGCGCACAGCCGTTGCTTTGAAGACTGCCGCGAGAGCTTCCTTTAACTCAGTCCTCTTGTTTAGATAACGCCAACGCCCGCGAATAAAGCGTATTGCGCGACACCCCGGTAATCGCCGCCGCGAGCCGTGCGGCGGCGCTAACCGATACCTCTTCGAGCAGGAGCTTGAGCAGCGCATCATGCGCCGTCTCGTCTTGCTCCGCTTCAGCCAGTGCCCCTTGCACGACAAGCACGAACTCCCCGCGTTGCCGATTCGGATCGGCGGCGAGCCAGGTTGGCCCTTCGGCTAGGGTGCAGCGATGAATCGCCTCATGTAGCTTCGTCAATTCGCGTGCGATGAGTAATTGCCGATCGCCGCCGAGCGTATCGGCCAAGGCTTGGACCGTCTCGACGATGCGATGCGGCGCTTCGTAAAAGGCCATCGCATGCGGATGCGCCACGAGCGACTGCAATTGCGCCGTGCGTTGCTTCGCTTTCGTCGGCAGAAAGCCGAGGAACGAGAACGTGCCGACGAAGTCGCCGGCGGCCGAGACCGCCGTGGTGACAGCGCTAGCCCCGGGCAGCGGAACGATTGCGAAGCCGGCTTCGCGCACGGCGTCGACGAGCTTCGCGCCGGGATCCGATACGCCGGGCGTGCCGGCATCGGAGACATACGCGACGCGTTCACCCGCGCGCAGGCAATCGATGATGCGTTCGGCCGCTTCGCGTTCGTTGTGCTCGTGGACGGCCATGAGGGGCTTCGAGATGCCGTAGAGCCCGAGCAGTTGTCCGGTATTGCGCGTGTCTTCGGCGGCGATGCGATCGACGAGGCCGAGCACGTGTAGCGCGCGCAGCGTGATGTCGGCGGCATTGCCGATCGGCGTTGCAATCACATAGAGCGTGGCGGCGGGGTACTGCTGCCGCTGCGCGAGATCAAGGAGGTTGGACATGAAGCGAGAGACGCTCACCAGCGAAGGAAGGCCGTCATTGTGCCACGCGCGGCCCACGGAGACGGCGCACAGACGAGCGCCTGCTCAGGGGCGGGCAAGCGGTTTGAAAGCCGCCGACAACTTTTTGCGGCGGCGCGAGTCGAAACGCGTCGGAACCGAGTACGAAGCGCTGGCGCTTGATTTTCTGCGACGGCAGCGGCTGCGGCTCGTTGCGCGCAATGTGACGTGCCGCGGCGGAGAGATCGATCTGGTGATGCGCGACCGGGACGGCGTGCTCGTCTTCGTCGAAGTGCGGGCGCGGGCCGGCGGCCGATACGGCGGCGCGGCGGCCAGCATCGGGCCGCATAAACAGCGGCGCATTGTGCTGGCGGCGCGCTATTTCTTGGTGACGCGTGGCGGCAGCGCCAGCGCCTGCCGCTTCGATGCGGTGGTGTTCGAAGGACGGCGACTGGTGTGGCTGCGCGACGCGTTTCGCGAGGATGGGTGCTAAAACGCGCGGACGGGGGCGGCCAGTACGTTAAACTTGCGCGCTGACGAATGGCCCCGTATTGGCGGGGCCGGCAACGTAGAGAACCGATGTCAGTCGAACGAATTCAACAGCATTTTCGCGAAAGTGCGGCACTGAAACTCGAAGCGCTGGAAGCGCTTTCGATGCCGATCGCCGCGGCCATCGACACGATGTTCGGTGCGCTGGCGAACGGCAACCGGATTTTCGCGTGCGGCAACGGCGCCGGGGCGGCCGGCGCACAGCGTTTGGCCGCGCAGCTTGTCGCGGGATTCGAGCGGGAGCGCCCGAGCTTGCCGGCGATCGCGCTGACGGCCGATGGCGCCCTGCTGACGGCGCTGAGCGCGAGCGGCGGCTTCGATGGCGTCTACGCCAAACAGCTTCGCACGCTGGGCCATGCGGGCGACGTGTTGGTCGTCATCGCGGGCGGGGGCGACGAGGCGAACCTGTTGGAAGCGATTGCCGAAGCGCATGAACGCGAGATGATCGTGATTGCGCTGACGGGCCATGGCGGCGGCAAGGTGAGCGAAGCGCTGGCCGAAATGGATATACCGATCGACGTGCCATCGCAGCGGTTGGCGCGGATACACGAAGTGCAGTTGTTGGTAATTCACTGCTTGTGCGACGGCATTGATGCCATGTTGCTCGGCGAAGATTGACTTCGAAGCAAGGGGAGTTCGTTGATGAAGGCAGATCGCGTCGTGAAGACGCTTGTGCGGGGAACGTTGGCGGTGGCGTCGGCGGCTGCGTTGGTGACGTCGTTGCAGGGATGTGTGCTGGCCTTGGCCGGTGCGGCTGGCGGCGGCGCGCTGATGGCGACCGATCGACGTACCGTCGGCACGCAAACCGAGGACCGCGAGATCCAAGTGAAGGCGTATTCGCAGATCGCCAACGAGCTGGGCGACGCCACGCATGTCGACGTGACCGTGTTCAACCGGCGAGCGTTGCTGACGGGCGAAGTGCCGAACGATGCGGCTAAGCAGCGTGCGGAACAGATCACGCGCGGCGTCGGCAATGTCGAATCGATCGTCAACGAACTGGCGGTGGCGCCGAAGACCTCGTTCTCCGATCGGGCGAACGATTCGTACCTCGTGGCGCGCGTGAAGACGGCGCTGATCGCGGAGAAGGGTATTTCCGCGAACGACTTCAAGGTGGTGGGCGAGCGCGGGAACATCTATTTGATGGGGCTGGTGACGGAGCAAGAGGGCAACCTCGGGGCGGCCGTGGCGGCGAACGTGCCGGGCGTGATGAGCGTGGTGAAGGTGTTCCAGTACATCAAGCCGGAGGATGCGCAGGCGATGGCCCCGGCGGCGGCGCAGGCGGCTAGCGCGCCCAGCTCGGCGCAATCGGCCGAGGCCGAGCCGACGGTGGGGGCCGTGCCGATGGGCGGCGTGACATCGCAGCCGTTGGATCAGAGGGCGCCGGCGCCTGTGTCTAATTCGACACAGGTGAAGCCGGGGAGTGGGACGCCGATTAAGTGAGGGTGGGGATGGGGGGATTGGGTGGGCGGGCCGTTGCTGCGGTGGGCCTGGTGATCGTTTCGGTGGCGGGGTGGCCGGGGACGGCTTTGGCCGATTCTTCGGCGCCCTCCGTGCCCGCCGGGTATGAGATCGCAAAGCAGAATGCTTGCTTGGGATGCCATACCGTCGATCGGAAGCTTGTGGGGCCGGCGTTTCGCGATATCGCCGCGAAATATAAGGGCGATGCGGGGGCGCAAGGCAGGCTGGAGAAGAAGGTTCGGGAGGGTGGCTCCGGCGTTTGGGGAGTGATTCCGATGCCTTCGCACCCCCGGATGAGCGATGGGGATATTCGGACTGTCGTGGCTTGGGTGCTGGCAGGGGCGGCGACTACAGAGGGCGGTTCATCTCCTAAGTAGTTGGGCTCGCACGGGTTTTTCGGGCGGGGGCTTGTCAACGATATAACCCCGTGCCAAAATTGCAGCTTCGTTGGGGCGGTAGCTCAGCTGGGAGAGCGTCGCGTTCGCAATGCGAAGGTCGGGAGTTCGATCCTCCTCCGCTCCACCAAGAAAATCAAAGGGTTACAGGTGATTTGCCTGTAACCCTTTTTGCGTTTTTGGGCTGGTTTTGCGGGAAGTGGGTTTGCGCAAAAAAGTGACGCCGCAGGTCCTGGAGGCGGCTCAATCCATTTATCGCCCCGTCGACGAGAAGCACTCCCGCCGAGTTTTCAGATCGACGACAAGCTATTTTCGACCACCGGCCAGGATGCAGGTATGAAAACGATCGCCTTCTTGAGTAACAACAACGGCGTCGGGAACACTTCGTTGATCTATCACTTGGCCTGGCTGTTCGCTGACCGCGGCATCAAGGTGCTGGCCGCAGATCTCGATCCGCAAGCCGACCTCAGCGCCATGTTCCTCGAGGACGAGCGCTTGATGGAGCTTTGGGGCGATGGCGAAAAGAGCACAGTCGCAGATTGCCTGCAGCCGGTGATTGATCGCACCGGCGTCGACATCGCTGAGCCACACGTTGAGACGGTGGCGCGAAACATCGGGCTGGTGACGGGGAACGTTGCATTGTCCCGGTTCGAAGACTTGCTTTCGGAAAATTGGCTGGCATGCCTGGGTGGCGATGTAGCGGCTTTTCGCATCATCACCGCATTCCATCGCATCATGCGCCAAGCCGCGGAGAGCATGCAGGCTGAGCTGATACTGATTGACGTCGGGCCCAACCTCGGCGCCATTAACCGCGCGGCTCTGATCGCTGCAGAGCAAGTGGTTTTGCCTTTGGCGCCGGACTTATTCTCCTTGCAAGTGCTGCGCAATCTTGGGCCTACCCTGCGCGAGTGGCGAAAGGGTTGGGAAAAGCGCTTGGGGGAGCTGCCAGCAAATTCGGGGATCGACACGCCCGCTGGAGACATGCAGCCGCTGGGCTATGTGGTTATGCAGCACGGGGTGCGTGACAGCCGTCCCGTCAATGCGTACCAGCGATGGATGGACCGTATCCCGGGGGTGTACCGGGCGCAGTGCTAGACGCACCTGATGCCGAGCCGCCGACCGTCGCTACGGATCCGTTTTGTCTTTCGTTGCTGAAGCACTATCGATCGCTTATGCCGCCGGCGATGGATGCTCACAAGCCTATGTTTTTTCTGAAACCCGCTGACGGCGCTATTGGGGCTCATGTTGAGGCGCTGAAGGCGTGTTATGGGGATTTCTTGAACTTGGGGCGGCGGATTGGTGAGAAGTCGGGGTTCGCGGTGCGCTGAAGGTCGACGTGCGGAATGATTTCGCGCGTTCGTTGAATGTGGATTCGAAAGGGTTACAGGTGATTTGCCTGTAACCCTTTTTTGTATATGCGGTCCATGTAACCACCACACAGACGATCGCGTAGGCGGTCAGGTAGCCGAAAGGTGGAGAATAGGCGGGCATAACGGCTCCTGGGGAGATTCATCCGCGCGGGAACACGCGGACGGAGCGGGCGAGGCTGCTGCCGTGCTCGGAACGGTGATGTGTGTGTCTTCTACGGTTTTCAATCGCTGCCATGCTGGGATGTCTTAAAATTCCGGGCAAACCGGCGCCTGAGTTGTCGTGCAGGTACCGCCCCCACGTTCCAACACAAGCCTATGGCAATCAAGAAATCCGACCTTTACTCGTCCCTCTGGGAGTCCTGCGATCTGTTGCGCGGAGGGATGGACGCGAGCCAGTACAAGGACTACGTGCTGGTCCTGCTGTTCATCAAGTACGTCAGTGATAAATACGCCGGCCAGCGCTACGCTCCGATCACTATCCCGGAAGGCGCCAGCTTCGCAGACATGGTGGCCTTGAAAGGCAAGCCGGATATCGGCGACCAGATCAACAAGAAAATCGTCGGGCCGCTGGCGGCAGCTAACAAACTGTCGGACATGCCCGATTTCTACGATAGTGGCAAGCTGGGTACTGGTGCGGAGATGGTCAGACGCCTGACCGACCTAATCGCCGTGTTCGAGAATCCTGATCTCGATTTCTCGAAGAACCGCGCTGATGGCGATGACATTCTCGGCGACGCGTACGAATACCTGATGCGCCACTTCGCCACCGAAAGTGGCAAAAGCAAAGGCCAGTTCTATACGCCAGCGGAAGTTAGCCGCATCATGGCGCAGATCATCGGCATCAGCAGCACGCGCACGAGCAGCGAGACGACCGTGTACGATCCGACGTGCGGCTCGGGCTCACTGCTGCTGAAAGTCGGCGACGCGGCGCCCACGTCAGTCACACTGTACGGTCAGGAAAAGGATTCCGCGACCGGTGGCCTCGCGCGCATGAACATGATCCTGCACAACAATCCCACGGCGCTGATCGGCCAGGGGAATACGCTGACCGATCCGAAGTTCAGGGATGGCGACAGGCTCAAGACGTTCGACTTCGTGGTGGCCAATCCGCCATTCTCCGACAAGCGCTGGAGCACGGGCCTCGACCCGTTCAACGACCCCTACGGTCGATTCGATACTTTCGGCGTGCCACCGGCCAAGCAAGGCGACTACGCTTACCTGCTACACATTGTCTGCAGCCTGAAATCCACCGGGAAGGGGGCGTGTATCCTGCCGCACGGCGTGCTGTTTCGCGGTAACGCGGAGGCCGAAATCCGCAGAAACCTCATCCGACACGGATACATCAAGGGCATCATCGGCTTGCCGGCCAACCTGTTCTACGGCACGGGCATTCCGGCGTGCATCATCGTCATCGACAAGGAAGACGCGCAGGCACGCAAGGGCATCTTCATGATCGATGCGAGCCAGGGCTTCATCAAGGACGGACCGAAGAATCGCCTGCGCGAGCAGGACATCCACCGCATCGTGGACGTATTTAACCGTCAGGACGAAAGCGATCCGCGCTATGCGCGCATGGTGAGCGTGGCCGAGATCGAGAAGAACGATTTCAACCTGAACCTGCCGCGCTATATCGACAGCAGCGTGGCCGAAGATATTCAGGACCTGAAGGGCCATCTGCATGGCGGCATTCCCGATGCCGACGTGACTGCGCTCGATGACTATTGGGCGATCTGTCCGGCACTGAAAAAGACCCTGTTCAAGCCGAGAACGCCGGGCTATTACGATCTCGCGGTGGACAAGGCGGCGATCAAGTCAACGATTCTTCAGCATCCTCAGTTTGCCGCCTTCATCGAAGACATGGGTGCTCACTTCGAGCAATGGCGCGCCCGCACTGTGCAAACGCTGAAAGCACTGGAGCCCGGCTTCCATCCGAAGCAGTTGATCGTGGAGCTGGCCGAAGGGCTGCTGAACCACTACGAAGGCAAGCCGTTGATCGACGCCTACGACGTGTACCAGCACCTGATGGATTATTGGGCGGAAACGATGCAGGACGATGCATACCTGCTGGCGAGCGACGGCTGGGTGGCCAAGACCTATCGCATCATCGAGACGGACAAAAAGGGTAAGGAAAAGGACAGAGGCTGGACGTGCGACCTGCTGCCGAAGTCTCTCATTGTGGCGCGATATTTCGCGGACGAGCAGAACGCCATCGACGCAACCAGTGCAGCACTGGAGGCAGCTAGCAGTGCGCTTGCCGAACTGGAAGAGGAGCACAGCGGGGAGGACCAGGCATTTGCCGGGTATGAAAAGATCAACGCGGTGGCGGTGAAGGAGCGCATCAGGGAGATCGGCGACGATGCGGATGCGGCAGACGAACTGGCCGTGCTGAAGCAGTGGCAGGCGCTGGCCGACAAGGAGGCGAAGCTGAAGAAAGCCCTGCGTGAGCTGGAAGCCGAGCTGGAAGCCAAGACGTACGGGCAGTATCCGAAACTTACGGTGCCGGAGATCAAGTCGCTGGTGGTCGATGACAAGTGGCTGGCAGCACTGTATGCCACGGTCTCAGCCGAGGTCGAGCGTGTGTCGCAATCGCTTACCCAGCGAGTGCGTGAGCTGGCATTGCGCTATGAAAGGCCGCTGCCGCTGCTGGTGAATGACGTCTCCGTGTTGTCGGAGAGGGTGAAGGGGCACCTGGCGAAGATGAGGGCGGCATGGAATTGAAGCCCGGATACAAGCTTACGGAGGTTGGGGTTGTCCCCCATGAATGGGCGGTGAGACCTCTTGGAGATATTGCGACCATTGCTACCGGTAGCACCCCCCCAACGTCTGACGTTTCGAACTACGGTGACGAATTCTTGTTCGTAAGCCCGGCCGACATGGGCAACACTAAGCAAATTGCTCATACAGAGAGGCGGCTCTCGCAGAAAGGCTTTTCCCTTTCCCGTCAATTTCCGAAGGATTCCATTCTATTTGTCTGCATTGGTTCGACTATCGGTAAATGCGCCATTGCCTCAGTTGAGCTGACGTCCAATCAACAAATCAACGCGATTTATCCATCCGCAGCCTTCTTGCCCGACTTCTTGTACTACGCAGTGTCAGAAGCTGCCCCGCGTGTAAGGGCGCTCGCAGGTGAACAGGCCGTCCCATTGGTCAACAAGTCGCAGTTTTCAGAGACGAAAGTCGCTCTCCCTCTGCTTCCCGAACAATGTGCTATCGCAGCAGCGTTGAACGATGTGGATGCGATGCTCTCCAGCCTGGACGCCCTAATCGCCAAGAAGCGCGACATCAAGCAGGCGGCCATGCAGCAGTTGCTCACGGGCAAGACGCGGTTGCCGGGGTTTGCAGGGGAGTGGGCGGTGACACGGCTCGGTGATCATGCGACGCTTATTCGGAACGGTGTGTATAGTCGTGCGGAATTATCCATCGATGGCAGCATCAAGTATTTGCACTATGGCGATATCCATACTTCCGGGGCTGTTCATCTAAATCCATCTGACGCAATCATGCCGTTCCTTGGTGCGGATAAGGCTGTTCGCCTTGGACGGCTGGTTGGTGGTGACCTTGTTTTCGTCGATGCTACGGAAGACTTGGCCGGTGTTGGCAAGTCGGTGGAGGTCGTCGGTGCGGAGGGGATAGACGTAGTCGCGGGACTGCACACCATCGCTGTGCGTTTCGACAAAAGAATTCTTGCTGATGGATTTAAGGCATACCTTCAATTCATTCCCGCATTCGGCGCGCATCTGCGCAGTTTGGCTGCTGGAACGAAGGTGCTTTCCACGAACCGTAGTCACATAGCGAGTGCTGAGATCGCGTTACCGTCCATTGCTGAGCAAACTGCCATCGCCGAAGTGCTCTCCGACATGGACGCCGAACTGGCCGCGCTGGGAGCGCGACGCGACAAGACCCGTCTGCTGAAGCAGGGCATGATGCAGGAACTACTGACGGGCAAAACAAGACTGGTGTAGGGGACCCACATGACCGACGAAATCGGCAAATCAGAAAAAGCCACGCAGAACCGCGTGATCAAGCTGTTCACCGAGCAGTTGAAGTACGACTATCTGGGCGACTGGACCGATCGCGTCGGCAACAACAACGTCGAAGAGGGGCCGCTGGCGGCCTACCTGACCGAAGCGCGATATCGTCCCGCCCAGATCAGTCAGGCCATCTATCGGCTCAAGACCGAAGCCAACCACCCGCAGCGTGACTTAAACACCAACAACGAAGCCGTCTATCAACTTCTTCGCTACGGCATTCCCGTCAAGGTCGAAGGCGACAAGGTCGCGCAGACCGTGTGGCTCATCGACTGGTCGCAGCCAACGCGCAATCATTTCGCGATTGCCGAGGAAGTCACCCTGAAGGGCGGATACGAGCGTCGCCCGGACCTCGTGCTCTACGTGAACGGGATCGCCATCGGTGTGCTGGAGCTAAAAAACAGCCGCGTGAGCATTGGCAATGGCATCCGTCAGAATCTATCGAACCAGAGCCCCGAGTTCAATGCCTGGTTCTTCAGCACCGTGCAATTTATCTTTGCCGGTAACGATTCAGAAGGGCTGCAATACGGCACGACCGGCACGCCGGAAAAATTCTTTCTCCGGTGGAAAGAAGACGAGGCGGATAACAGCTGTTACAAGCTCGACAAGTATCTGTTCAGGATGTGCAGCAAGGCCCGGCTCATCGAGCTAATGCACGACTTCGTCCTGTTCGATGGCGGCGTCAAGAAGCTACCGCGTGTGCATCAGTATTTCGGCATCAAGGCCGCACAAGAACATGTGCGCAAACGTCAGGGCGGGATCATCTGGCACACCCAAGGCGCGGGCAAGAGCATCTTGATGGTGCTGCTGGCTCGATGGATTCTGGAGAACAATCCTCACGCCCGTGTCGTCGTCATTACCGACCGCGATGAACTCGACAAGCAGATCAAGCGCGTGTTCGAGGACAGTGGTGAGACGATTCACCGCACCAATAGCGGCCGTGATTTGATGACGCGGTTAGGTCAGCCGACACCGCGCCTGCTGTGCTCGTTGGTGCATAAGTTTGGTGCGGGCAAGGGGCTTGGTGATGGCGACTTCGATGCCTTCATTAAGGAACTCGAGTCACAGCCCGGGAGTGCCGTAGGCGACCTTTTCGTGTTTGTCGATGAATGCCACCGCACGCAAGGCGGGCGTCTGAACCGTGTGATGAAGGCGATGATGCCGTCGGCCGTGTTCATCGGTTTCACGGGCACACCGCTGCTCAAGCGCGACGCCGCGACCAGCCTCGAAGTGTTCGGCAGCTACATTCATACCTACAAGTTCAGCGAGGCAGTAGAAGACGGGGTCGTACTTGATCTCGTCTACGAGGCGCGCGACATTGATCAGCAGCTCGGCTCCCAGGACAAGATCGACAAATGGTTCGAATCGAGGACCAAGCCGCTGAACGACTGGCAGAAAAACGAACTAAAAAAGCAGTGGGGCACGATGCAGCAAGTGCTTAGTTCGCGCTCCCGCATGGATCGCGTGGTCGAGGACATCATCTTCGATTTCAGCACCAAGCAACGACTCTCCAACGAACGCGGCAATGCCATGCTGGTGGCGTCAAGCATCTACGAGGCATGCAAGTATTTCACGCTATTCCAGAAGACGCCGTTCAAGGGAAAGTGCGCGGTTGTTACGTCATACAACCCACTGGTCAAAGACGTGACGTTAGAAGAAACCGGCGCGAATACCGAGACCGACAAACAGTTCATCTACAACACGTACACGGAATTGCTAAAGGAGGTGCAGGCTAAGGCGGGGATGTCAAAGACCGAGACGTACGAAGAGCAGGCCAAGGCCCGGTTCATCAACGAGCCGGCCGGCATGAAGCTGCTGATCGTCGTGGACAAGCTGCTGACCGGGTTCGATGCACCGCCCTGCACTTATATGTATATCGACAAGTCCATGCAGGATCATGGACTGTTCCAGGCCATCTGCCGTACGAACAGACTGGATACCGCTGATAAGGATTTCGGCTACATCGTCGATTACAAGGACCTGTTCAAGAAGGTCGAGAAGGCCATCGCGGTATATGCGTCCGAGCTGGACCACAGTGCAGGTGGTGCAGATCCCGAAATCCTGCTCGAGAGCCGGGTCCAGAAGGGTAAGGAGCGTCTGGATGCGGCGCTGGAAGCGATGGCGCTGCTGGTGGAGAAGGTTGAGCCGCCCAAGGGTGAGCTGGAACACATCCATTATTTTTGCGGCAATACTGAGATAGGCGACGACCTCAAGGCCCGCGAGCCGCTGCGCGTTGCCTTCTATACGGGCGTCGTCGGCTTGCTCCGTGCCTATGCGCTCATTGCTGATGAACTGGATGAGGCAGGCTACAGCGCTTCTCAACAAGTCATCATCCGCCAGGATCTCGACCAGTATGTGAAGCTGCGCGAGTTGATTCGCCTGGCGAGCGGCGAGACGCTTGATCTCAAGCCGTACGAAGCCGACATGCGCCATCTGATCGACACGTACATCACGGCCAGCGAACCGCGCAAGATTTCCGACTTCGAGAACGTCGGTTTGCTTGACCTCATCGTGAAGACCGGCATTGCCGATGCGATCGCGAAGAAACTCGGCAGCATGAAGGATCGACAGTCAGTTGCTGAAGCCATCGAGAACAACGTGCGCAGCAAGATCGTCAAAGACCATCTGACCGATCCGGCGTATTTTGCAAAAATGTCGGCGCTGCTCGATGAGCTCATCAAAAAGCGCAAAGAGAAAGCGATCGAGTACGAGGAATACCTGAAACAGATGGCCGACCTCGCGGCCCGGGTGCAGGCAGGCAAGTCGGACGATACCCCTATTACGCTCGATACTGCAGGCAAGCGTGCGTTGTTTAATAACCTGAAAGTTGGCAATAACTGTACGCCGGAACATGCGTTGGCCCTGTCGCTCGACCTGGACGCCGCCATCAGGCGTGTCCGTCCGGCTGACTGGCGCGGTGTGGTGCCGCGTGAGAATGTCATCAAGCACGCGATGTGGGAGATCCTGAAAGACGAGCGGGAGGTCGAACGGCTGTTTCTCATCGTCTTCGAACAGAAGCAGGAGTATTGAACGTGGAAGTGGGCGAGGTCATCGATCTCGGTGATATTCATGTCGATCTGATAAGGAAGGACATTAAGCATGTCCATCTGAGCGTGTATCCGCCAGACGGGCGCGTCCGGATTTCTGCGCCTCTGCACATGACGCCCGACATCATCCGCGTGTATGCCATCACCCGGCTGGGCTGGATCAGGCGACAGCAGCGCAAACTACTTTCGCAGGAACGGGAGACGGCCCGTGAATATCTGGACCGGGAGAGCCACTATGTCTGGGGGAAGCGTTACCTGCTGCGCATTGTGGAGGCCGACTCGGCACCGGCCGTGCGGCTGAAGCATTCGACGCTCGAACTCAGCATACGCGCTGGCAGCGACGCGAGCCGACGCCGTGAAGCGCTTGACGCCTGGTACCGAGACCAGGTTCGTGCAGTCGTGCCGGCGTTGCTGAAAAAATGGGAGCCGCTCCTGGGCGTCAAAGCCCACCGTGTCCTCGTGCAGCACATGAAAACGCAGTGGGGAAGCTGCAACCCCGTGTCGGGCAACATCCGCCTGAATACGGATTTGGCTCGCAAGCCGTCAGATTGCCTGGAATACATTCTCGTGCATGAACTGCTGCACCTGATCGAGCCGACTCACAACGCACGGTTCCAGTCGTTGATGGATCGGTTCATGCCGCACTGGCGACAGGTGAGGGGTGAGTTAAACCGCTTGCCGGTTCGGCATGAAGAATGGGTATATTAGCCGCGAGCATCGGCGATCATTCGCACCGGTTGCGACCACCCTACCGTTCGGCGAGAAGTCTATAAAAGCTAAACGCTGTGTAGGCTCCTGAATTGCCTCCCGCCAATAGAATTCGGAGAGAACTGGGAAACGGGAGAGGCGTCAATGGCGGGTTAAACGGGCTCTTTTAGATGCTGGTTGACGCTACGGGGCAGGGTGCGTCAGATGAGGTTGATGCGCCGGATTTGAAAATGGATCACGAGGAAGTGCCGTTCCCGGGGGAATCATGAAAAAGCGCGAAAAAATTTCTCTTCTCGGCTATGGAGGATTCATTCTTACGTTCGAACCAGCGAGGACCGAAAGAGTTGCGGAGATCCTGGCGGCGTATGGGGAAGCGTCAGAGTCGTTTTCGGCGGAGGACTGGGCGTTCGAGCGATGCGAACTCGTGCTGCTTGTCCGTCGGACTCCGAATTTAGCCATATTCGCAGCCGCGTTGATGGCGCGAATGAGGGGGAGTGGCGGCACGAGGCGAGTGAAGATGCGCCTGAGCGACGCATTGATCTTTGAAAAACCAATTTCGGTCCACGAGGCAGACAACGGTAATGGGTTTGTTGAGAGGGTCTCGACTGCGGAACGCCTACAGCGCATCGACGCGCAAGCATGGACGGCGCTTATTGACTTGGTCAAGAAATTGCGTCCGGCGCGAGCGCAGGAGATTGATCAACTTGTTGCAAAGCGCTCGGAGGAACGTCGGCTGCTTGGGGACGATAATCGTATGGGCCGGCTCACGGAGCAGCGAGATGCGGTAGGGCTTTGTCTCGATATTGCGGGTTTGGACCGTAGGGAAATTTTGCGATCAGGAAACGCGTCGCGTGCATACAGTGCTGCCTCTGTGTTGGACCTATTGGATGCTCAACCCGTCGCTGAACGTTCCCTGATAGAGCACGACGCATTTGTTTTCAAGAACGTATTGTCTACAGGGGCCCCTACCGCCCAATTTGTCGGGGCAGCTGGCCGTAGTGTTCGGACATATGTTACGGATACAACACCGATCGAGACTGCTACCGGAGTCGATCTCCTGATTTTCCAAGAGCAATACAATAGTTTCTTGATGCTCCAATACAAAGGTATGCAGAACGACGACGTTGTGCGTGGTTGGAGCTACCGCGTTGATGGGACCAATCTCGATGGCCAACTGTCGACGATGAGGCGAGTTCGTTCGACTTCGCGCTCGCCAGCGGGACTCTCTGCATTGAGGGATCTGCGACTCTATGACGAGCCCTTCTATTTCAAGTTTTGCGAGCGTACGAGGCCCGACGCAAATGACGACAGCTTGATCGCTGGCATCACAATGAGCGCCCCACACGTTGAGGATTTTTTGTTACGCCCTGAAGCAACACAGCAAGGCCATGGCCGACGAATTGGTTATGAGAACTGCCCTCGATACTTCAACAATTCAGAATTCGTTATGCTGGCGCGTTCGGGATGGATCGGGTGCGGCGCGGCAATTACGAACCTGATGGCACAAGTCCTAGCTGTTCGGGAAAGCGGGCGCTCGGCTATTCTAGCGGTAATCGGAGGTCCTTCGGAACTCCGCGCGGCGGATCGGGGCCGCCGAAAGTGAGTCAAGGAAAGTGCATGCTGCCTACTAGCGGCGAAATGACTTTTTCATTTCCCATGGCTGTCAACGCCGATTGAAATCTGACCCACTGGAGTTGGGGGGGCGGACGAAAACTTGGATTGCCTGGAGGTAGTCCATGTACTAGTACCGGTCCCTCGCGGCGCTGTTGCGGCCTTGGCTTCTCAGCTTTACTGTGGAAACAAATGATTCGCGAGAAACCGCCTTCGGGAGGTTTCTTGTTTGCGAGGTCTAAACGCTGCATGCGAGCGGCTTATGCTGTAAGCACGAGATTCCTGACAGGGTGGGGGCGCACATGGAAGCCCCGGTCCCGGGGCAGTACAATTGCGCGTCCGAATTGATGCCTGATGCAGTGGCGGCCGCCGCCGTTCGCGCGCCTCAGCAACCCCAAACCCGCACCATGCACTCCGACTCCGTCCTTTCCCTGTTCTCCGGAGCAGGCGGCTTCTCATTCGGCTTCTCACAAGCCGGATTGAAGCCTCTATGCGGGGCGGACGTCGATACCGATGCCTGCGCGACCTACGAGGCCAACGTCGGCAGCCCCTGCCACAACCTCGACCTATCAACCGCGACCCCGGATTTCTTCAAGCAACTCACCCAAGGCCGCGAACCCTTAGCCATCATCGGCGGCCCCCCGTGCCAGGGTTTCAGCACCGCCGGCGCTCGCAACACGCTGGACCCGCGCAACAAGTTGATCTTCAACTACCTCCACATCGTCAACGAACTGCGCCCGCGCTGGTTCGTATTCGAAAACGTGGAGGGTTTGTTAACCGCCGCCCAAGGCGACGCCCTATTCGCGCTCGTACGAGAATTCCTGCGCATCGGCTACTCGGTGCGTCTGCACAAAGTCAACTTCGCCGCCTACGGTCTGCCTCAAACGCGCAAGCGCGTCCTGATCATCGGCAACAAGTTGGGCGTCGACTTCCCCTTCCCGGACGAGCTGTATTCGTTCGAGTCGGGCAAGTCAAAAAAGAAATCGGAAAAGCCCCTAGCGCCTTCGCTAGAGCAAGCGATCGCCGGCCTAGGCCGTCCCAACGCCGACCGCACGACACGCGTCGCTTACACGTCCGCGACACCGGCAAACCCCTACGATGCCCTCATGCGCATGGGCAACGAAACGGAAACGGTCTCGCTCCACCACACCGACCCATCCCCAGACGACATCGCGCGTTTCTCGCTTCTGCGTCCGGGCCAGACCATGAAGGATCTCCCCGAGCATCTGTGGCACGACAGTTACCGTCGTCGCGCGTTTCGCCGCGTGATGGACGGCACGCCAACCGAACGTCGAGGCGGCGCCCCCGCAGGCATTAAACGTCTTCACGGCCACCTGAATGCGCTAACCATCACCAGCGCTGCGTCGCGAGAATTCGTCCATCCGACAGAGCATCGCCCGCTGACGCTGCGCGAATGCGCTCGTCTGCAATCTTTCCCCGACGCATATGAGTTCGTGGGCAACGCGCAAAGCGCAGCCCAGCAAATCGGCAACGCTGTGCCCCCGTTGGCGGCGGCAGTACTCGCACAACATCTCATCGCCATCGACGGCCGTTTCGGCAGTGGCCTTTCCACGAGCGATCTGGCAATCGGCAACAACGCGAGGCTCCTAGGCTTCTTGCTCACCGAAGCATCGGGCAAAAGCCCCGCACTCCAACGAACCGAATCGCTGTTAAACGATATTCAACGACAAGCACAACTCGCCTGACGATGCCAAGAGATCGACGCCTCGATGCAGAAACATCTTCGTTCCTAACACGTGTAATGACGCTCGGCAATGGAACGCGGCTGCGCATCAAGTTAACCGGACATGAGCTCGCAAGGTTGATCGGCGTCATCTACAAGGACACTGGGCGCACGCATCTGCTGCCGACGGGCGGGATAGGCGCGATCGTCCCCACCGCCGATTACTACGACACGCCATTGGAGTGGTTCGAGGAGCCGTATTTCTGGCTCCGCCCAGACCACATCGATTTGATTCTGTCCGCGTGCGAAGACATCCCGGATTTCAAGACCTACCTTACGTGCCTAGCCGAGCTCCATAAGCGCCGAAAGAAATATGCGCGAATCCTATCGGCGCAGCCTTTTCCGACGATGGTCCAAATTTCCTCTCGTGCGCTGCTCGAATTCGGTGGCGGCATGCCAACGGAAGCGTTGGCTTCCTGGCTCACATGGCGGAAATGGTTTTACGACCTGGATAACCGCTCCGCACAGGAAAGTGGCAATTTGTTCGAGCCGATCCTCGCGGCAGCGCTCGGCGGCGAGCGGCAAGATGCGAAGAACAGCCCCGTCACTCGCGAGACTGATCCCTCGAAAGGGCGCCAGGTGGACTGCTGGAAGGTGTTGGAGACGGGCGAACAACTCGCCTACGAATTCAAGCTTCGTGTCACCATCGCGGCTAGCGGGCAAGGGCGCTTCGCTGAAGAGCTCAGCTTCGCAACAGACTGTCGGGCATCGGGCGCTACACCGATCCTCGTCGTCCTGGACCCCACGCCGAATCCTCGATTGACTCAGTTGCAGCAAGCGTTTCGCGATGCCGGAGGCGAAGCCTACCTGGGTGATGCCGCCTGGCGGCATCTGGAGGAAGAAGCCGGGCCCACTATGGCCACGTTTATCGAGCGATACGTGAGCAGGCCCATCCACGCGGTGTCGCAGTTTTCCAGCACCACGTTGCAAGATCTAAGCGTACGCAGGATCGGCGGTGGGCACGTTCAACTAATGCTGGGGAACAACGAGAAGGTTATCGTCCGGCACGAAGATGCCGCGCTCTCGGAAGACGGCAACGACGACGAATCGTAAGAAACAAACAGGTAGACAACCACTCACGCCGCTTCCAGTTCAATATGCACGCGACGGCCAAGCGCTGTCGAGATATCCACGAGCGCATCCAACGAAAACTGCGACGCGCGACATCACAGCAACTCATCAATGCACCTGCTGCGTCACCGGCACAAACACCGACGCTCAACTTTTTCGCCGCTGCGCCGATATCCAGGGATCAACCAGCACCACCAATAACTCGCTCCCACGATTTCGTTTCATCGGCGCCGGTGACGACACCGATGAGCTAACGAACTCCTTTCGGTCGTAATGTATTGCGATATGCGAATTGCGGATTTCTTCACAGAGCTGGACGATAGCGTCGCCGGCGAGACTCACATCGATCCGCTTGGTACGCTCGTCATCTGGTCAGCATACGGTCAAGCGATCTTTCGTGGCCGCGTCAATTCGATTTCGAATGACGCGCGCAGCTATACCCTGAATCTGTTCCATCACAACTTCATTCGTAACCTCATCGCGAACAACAGCGTCAAATTGTCGCCTGCGCTTGAAAGACAGTATTCGACGAAGGATTCTCTAGCATTCAAGCAAGCCTGCCTGCTGTACCTCGAGAAGCTCTTCGTGTTCAGCGTCACGGAAAACGAGGCAAAGCAATGGGTTGAACATGTCGACTCGACAGGCGTCCTCGGAATTCTGAAGGCAAGGCGAGTGGCTGCACAAGGCACGGTCGCGATTCGCTTTGGGCCGGACCAGGTGCTTCTCACGCGGCAGCTTCTGCTTGGCGTGAGTGGGCGCTATAAAACGCCGATGGTCGAGATGGGCTTTTTCGACAAGGCCTATCGGTACGACCTGGCCGACTCGCAAGACCTGTGGTCAAGCGCGGAAAGTTTCATCGCAAAAGATGATCGGATGCGCGAACTGCGCGATGAATTGACGCGGCATTTCCGGGTTCTTCTAGCGGATGGAGCAAGAGTTCCCACGATCGACTACGACGCAAAGCACGCGCGCCTAATGAAGGCATACACGCGCGCGTTCCCATCGTCGGCGGATGTTGGTAAGCGCTCGCGGAGGTTCTGGCTCGCTGCCACGGGGCTTGATCAAGGGGTGCCTGGCGCGGTGCTCAGGATCGCAGACGCCCTGAGGAAAACCGACATCGAGGCAATCAGCGCTCAAGAACTTTTCGCACAAGCCAAACAGGGCGTCATCGATGAGGAAGGCCAGGTCGGTCTCAAACAAATCGCACAGATCGAATCGATCGAACCATTTCTAGCCGACATCGAGTTGCTGTTCTCGCTGATGCTTTCAAAGGGCGTGCAAAACATCGACGACGTGAAGAAGAATTGGAGCCGATATGCCCGCCGCGCGACGACGATCCCCTCACGAGCGAGGAAGATCGCTGGCGACCCCACGCTGAGAGAAGTCTTGTCGGAAACCGGTCGAAAGCGACTCGATACGCTTGTGCAGCTCGGCGACGCTGTCACGCTGGATGCGCAAATTCACCTGCTCTTCGATTACCACACGAAGGTGATGGACTCACGAGGGCAAGGGCCTTGGCTCGCCATCGACGCGAATGAAAACATCAAGGTGTTCACAGGACGCGCACCGGCGCCGGACGAGGCTGATTGTCCCGAGGGCTACTGGACGCATCACTATTACATCCCGCAGTTCATCAATTTGATTCGCGGATTCCAAGGAGTCCGGTCATGAAGCTGCTCGAAGAATTTAAAAAGCAATTGGCGGAACTCGGGGATGTGCGCAGGGTTTGGCTGACGACTTTCAGTTTGAACATTGATTTCGTCGAAAAGTATCTGCTGCCGGCGATCCTCGGGATCGATCCTCCTCGGAACCGCCTCGACTACGAGGAAATTCAGCAAGAGCTGGTCAAGCAACAGATCGACGTACAACTGTTTGTGGACCAACGCCTGCTGACGCAGGCGTCCGACCGCAAGCGGACCTCCATCCCAATCACGGGCGTGGCGCCGCAGCGGTTCGAGTACTTCACTAAGGCTAGTCTCTTCCATCCCAAAGTTGTCTACCTCGAATCGAAGGATGGGCGAGGCATCGTAGGCGCGGGCAGCGCGAACCTGACGGTGGACGGCTGGGCGAGAAATCAGGAGGTGTTTGCGTTTCGCGAGGTGGCGACCGACGAGCAGGCGGCTCAAATCAGGTCGTTTTTTCGACCGCTTTTCGAGAACTGTCGAGGCGAAGCGATGCCGACGATTTCGCGGAAGCGGCTCGGAAACGACCGCGATTGGAAGTTCGTCCATAGCTTGAGTGGTGCGCCATTTCCAACCGAGCTGGCTGCACCGCAGGAAGTCACGATCATGTCGCCATACTTCCCGCACAATTTAGCTGAATTTTTGGCGGCGACCCGCAGGTCGCTACAAAACCCGGATCTGGTTTTCCATATCGTTCCGGACTGGGTCGGGGGCGGTAAGGTCCGAACGCTGTGGACGCCCGAATTGCGGCGCGAGATCGAGGAGGGCGGGGTAACGTTTTATCGCTCGAGCGTTGCATCGAACGGCGAGGTGTTCCAGCACGCGAAAGTGTGGGCCACCGATGCGCTCGTGGCAGTCGGTTCATGGAACTGCACGCATCCCGGATCGAACGTGGGGCGGACCGCCGATGAATGGGATGTGAGCAACAACATAGAAGCCGGCTTCGTCTTCGCCAAACGCAATCGGGTGCGCGAACTGCTCGGTCGACCGTCGTCCGTGACGTCAGCGAATTTCTCGACGGTGGGAGAGATGGACGAGGAGAAGCTGGAGTTGCCGGACAGTTCGCCAATCGACGTGCGGGTTCGATTTGATTGGCGTTCTCAGGAATACACGATCGCGATGCAGTGGGTGGACACTCCAGCGCGCGGCTACCGTCTCGTACTCCCCGGCGTCGGCGAGATATCGATCGATCATACTCAGGCCGAAATCGCTAGCGGGCCATTGTTTGTCGTTGATCCCGAGCCGATCGTCACCAACCACTTTTTTCAGGTGTTTAAGGATCGCGAGCAGGTACTACAGGGCGTGATCGAGGAAACCGCACTCGAGCGTAGGCGCGGAGAGTGCTATCAAAGCCTGGACGATTTGCTCGACAGTCATTTGCCCGAGCACGTTGGCGCAGGGACTGGCACACGGCGGCCGCGCGGGGTGACCGACGATGACGGCGGCGAGGAAGAGCCCGTAACGGCAGTGGCCAAGAGCGGCGCTCCCACCTATTTCAAGGTGTTTTACGCCTTGCATGCCTTTGGCGCGAAGCTGGAGAGCTGCAAAACCGTGGACGAGTTGGAGCGCAACGTTTTCACCAAGCCTGGCGGGCTCAAAGAACTGCAAGAAAAGGTCGTGCAGCTTTCCGCGGAGAAGCCGGTCACCGTCCATACCTGGTTTGTCGTTCACGAGCTGAACCTTCTAATAAAGATCGCTAAGAAGAGGTTGCGTCAAATTCCCGGCGGTCGCGAAGACAGCAAGTGGAAGGCTTTGCGCGATGAGCCTGTGCCAAGGACCGCGGTGCGAATGAACGCGGCGTGCGTCGAGTGGATTCGGCGGGAGTGCCAGTATGTGTAAAGGGCTTATGACGCCACGAGACGTCTCTGCGTTGATCACGTTCCAGGGGAGCGATCGGGCATGGAAGTACAAATCCGGCGTGAACGGAATGCCCGAGAAGCAAGCTGAAGGCGTGGCATACCTGTGGAACCTGCTAAGCAAGCACCGGGTGGCCATACTGGCGGATGAAGTCGGTATGGGCAAGACCTATCAAGCGATCGGCCTACTTTGCCTATTGTGGATGCAGAAGCCCTCCGCGCGCGTCCTTGTGATGACGCCGAATCGCGAGATCTGCACGCACTGGGAGCTCGAGTACGAAACGTTTAAGAAGAACCATTGGCGGCCATCGATGCCTGGCGCGAATGCGCAGCCCTGTCCAGATGAGTTTCCCGGCATCACGTTTTGCGAGGACTTGCCGACGTTGGGCGGGCGCGTCGTTGCCGACGGCGCGGGAGAGAACGGCAAGCATGGCAGATTCTATTTGGCAACGATCCATTCGCTCAGCAGATTGGCGTTGAGTGACGACGGCGATCACCGCGAGCTTGCCGTCGGTCGCGCTAGGGCCGTACGCGAATCGATCCAACGTAGCTTCGATGGGGGACTCGATCTAGTCATCGTTGACGAGGCGCACTACTTCCGGCGGTCCGACGGTGACAGTCAACGCGCTCATGCGGCGCGTGCGTTTTTCGGGCCGCCAAACGCTCGGCTAGCCAAGCATGCTTTACTGATGACCGCGACGCCGAGCCATTCCGGGATCGATGACGTGAGCAACATCCTCGGCTACTTCGTCGATACCGAAGGCACTTCGCCCGCGGATCTCCTGAAACGCCACGCGTTGCGTAGATTGCGCCTACTCAAGGGGGTGGGCGGACGCTACTACAACAAGCATCATTACCGCGAAGAGGTGGAGTTGCCCGCCGGATTCGAGGGCAACCCGGAGAGCGAACTGTTCTTCGCGCTATATCAGCGCAAACTCGTTACGGAACTGCAACAGAAGCAGCTAGGCAGGCGGCTGTTCTACGGGTACTTGGAGGGATTTGAATCGACCGGGATTGAGACTGATAGGAACACATCTACTGCGTCGGTTTCGAAGTCGTCCACGGCGGATGCAGAGGGCACGAAGATCGCTTTTAACGAAGCCCCCGATACACGCATGTTGCGAGAGCTGTCGAAAAGCTTTTACGCGGCGACAAACAAGCACCCGGAGCATCCGAAGTACGACGCGCTCGTGACGGATATCGTCAACAAGCAGCTATTTCAACCGCCGGGCTCGCAGGAACTCCATGACGATAAACATCTTGTGTTCGTGCGACGCATTCCTTCTGTCCGCCAGATCGCAAGGCGAGTGAACGACGCGTACGACGAGGTTCTTGCGCGGCGCATTCTTAGTGCATGGGGCGTGGGACAAAACGATCCTTCGGTGAAGCGCTGGAAAGCGTCTCGGTGGAGTCGGGGAGTCTTTGAGAAACTTGTCGCCGCTCGTGAAAGTAGCGGTGTGCAAGATGACCCGACCAAGATAGAAGATGGCGACCCGATAACGGGCGACGCGGACGACGAGGCATTGGGCTCGCGTGTCATGAATTTGTTCGTCACGCGAAAGGACGGTGCGCACACACCTCGCACCACCGATTGTTCGCGGGTGAGACTGCGATTTAGTAAGCCGGATTCAGTGTTTTCGTTGTTTCTCGAACCGGCGCGTGACTATTGCGCTGAAGGCTACACGTACTACTACAAGGGCGCGGATAAGACAGGGGAACGTGCGGATTACGCCAAGGCGGCGCGCGACAGCCGCCGTCCTTTCGTCCGCGCCGGCGCCATGCGCGAACAGGAGATGATGCCGTACACGCGTGAAATGGCTACGTCCTGGGGGCTAATGTATGCCAAGCTTAGCCCGGCGGAGCGGCAAAAGCTCTCTATGTGGAAAGAACAGAATGTCGCGATACTCGAAAATTTCGCCAACTATCTCAAGGCGGGATTTCTCTTTGCGAGCCCCGTCATGGTGGAACTGTATTGCTGGTTCACCGAATTTCGGCGCAGGTGGGAAGGTCACGATAGGGCGAGCGCGCAGCTGAGGTACCGCCGCTTCGTCAAATTCGTGAGCCCAAAGCTGGATGATTCGTTGATGTTGCGATACTTCAAGGACGCCCTCAGCACTTTCGATAGGCTCTGCGAAAAATTGATCAAGCAAAAGCTCGCCAGCGAGACGGAGGATTGGGCAAAGCTGCAAAGTCAACACAGTCCGGCTTGGTTTGCCAGCGGCCAGTCGAGCAATCGTGATCGGCTCATACTCGGATTTAATAGTCCCTTTTTTCCAAACGTCCTTGTGGCGACGTCTGTGTTTCAGGAAGGGGTGAACCTTCATTTGCACTGCCGGCAGGTGCATCACTATGGCATTGCCTGGACGCCGGGTGACAACGAGCAACGGGTGGGGCGCCTCGATCGCTTGTTTGGGCGCGTCAACATGGAGCTCGAGCAGAAGGGGACGACGCGGCTGCGAATTCAATACCCTTATCTCGCCGAGACTTTCGATCAAGACCAGCTCGCCTCTTTTCTGCAGAAGAAGCACGCCGTCGAGAAGGAGATGGACGCCTGCCTTCAAGGAAACTTCGACAAGGCGATCGAGATAGGCGCCGTGTCGGCCGATTGGAAGCAATATCTCAGGAAAGCCCGGCCCATCATGGATAAAGAACTCGAGGATCCATATCCGCCGAAGTTTTGAACGGCACATGCACGCGGCGGCCAAGCGCGCCGTCGCGATGTTCGCTAGCCGCAACCAATCCGCGCCACCACTCCCCCGACATTCGACTAAACTAAAGCACCCCATCGACCGCCGTCCCCATCCCATGGCGCACCTTTTCTTCGCCGCGTCGATCCAACGTCACATCCCGCTGCCGGAACGGGATGTCACCGCATGCTCCGTCGACGAAGCCTTATCGGTAGCCTTCGCCGAAGAACCGCGTCTACGCGGCTACATCCTCGACGACCAAGGCGGCCTGCGTCGGCATTTGGCTGTTTTCGTAGACGGAAAGCCAGTCCGCGATCGCCGTCGCCTATCCGACCCGGTCGAAACGGACAGTCGCATTTACGTAGTCCAAGCGTTATCCGGCGGCTAATACAGCGCCAAAGCACAGCACAAAGACCCAGCGCCCCACAAAATCGGAGACACCCGTGAACGACGATCGCTTGCTAATCGGCACTCGCAAAGGACTGTTCGTTTTCGAAGCGGACGGTGCGGCATCGAATCGATGGAAACAGTCGGCGCACCATTTCATCGGCGAGCCCGTAAGCTCCGCGCTCGCCGATCCGCGCGACGGCTCGCTATACGCTGCGCTCAACCTCGGCCATTTCGGCGTGAAACTTCACCGCCTACCCGCCGGGGCCACCGAATGGCATCCGTGCGCAACGCCGGTCTATCCGCCGCAACCCGAAGCCGATGCCGAAGTGCAAGCCGCGGCCGAACCGTTTACAAACGCCGATGAGTCTCCCGATTCGCTCACCGAGCCCAGCACGAACGGCGCAACGCCCGCACCGGAACCCCTCTGGTCCCTCGAACAAATCTGGACGCTCGAAGCGGGCGGCCCCGATCAACCGGGCATACTCTGGGCCGGCACGATCCCTGGTGGCTTGTTTCGCTCCGATGATCACGGCGAGACGTGGACTTTAAATCGCCCGCTATGGGACCGCCCCGAGCGCCGCGAATGGATGGGCGGGGGTTACGATCACGCGGGCATTCACTCGGTCTTGGTCGATCCGCGCGACAGCCGACACGTTACGGTCGCTGTCTCGAGCGGCGGCGTGTGGCAAACGAACGATAGCGGCGCCACCTGGCGTCAAACCGCGTACGGCATGCAAGCGGACTACATGCCGCCGGAGCGTCGCGAGGAGCCCAACGTCCAGGATCCGCATCGCGTCATGCATTGCAAAGCGGCGCCCGATTCGCTGTGGACGCAGCACCACTGCGGCATCTTCCGCTCGACCGACGGCGGCGAACATTGGACTCGCATCGAGGCGCAGCCGTCGAGCTTCGGCTTCGCCGTCGCCGCGCATCCGCATGAACCCGATACGGCGTGGTTTGCGCCCGCCGTGAAGGACGCTTTCCGCATCCCCGTCGACGGTCGCTTCGTCGTGACGCGCACGCGTGACGGTGGCCGCACGTTCGAACAATTCGCCGACGGCCTGCCGCCCGTGCCGGCCTACGATCTCGTCTACCGACACGGGCTTGCCGTCGATTCGACAGGGACGCGCCTCGCCATGGGTTCGACGACAGGCGGGTTGTGGACGTCCGTCGACTCAGGCGAAAGTTGGCATGAAGTCTCCGCCCATCTTCCGCCTATCTATCACGTGAGCTTTGCGTGATTCGGTGACAAAAAGCGGCGAGGCTTAGCTCGATCCCGCCCGCGCCAACTTCCCCGCACCCACTTCCGGCTCGATGGATGCGCCGTCACCGGCATCCATCCTCACGCCGCGATGCTCTCCGCCGAATCCGATCAGCACCGAGATCACCACGGCAACTGTCCCTGCCACGAGCGCCATCGCCATGCCGTAGTTGTCACCGTGTTGATGAGCGATGGTCGCTTGAATCGTCGCGTTCGCCGAGGCCAGCAAATTGCCGAGCTGATAGACGAGCCCAGGGAACGTCGCGCGCACTTCAGGCGGCGACATCTCGTTCAAATGCGCGGGGATCACACCCCAAGCGCCTTGCACGGAAATCTGCATCAGGAACGCACCGATCGCCAAGGGAATGCTGCCGGTAGCAAACGCCCACAACGGCAGCACCGGCAGCGCGATCAGGGCCGCGATGGCGATGGCCTTGCGTCGACCGATCTTCTCCGACAGCGCGCCGAATGCCACACCGCCGATGATGGCGCCGATGTTATAGGTGATGGCAATCGCACTGACGGTATGCGTGGTGAACTTGTGTTGCACGAGCAGGAACGTCGGATACATATCCTGCGTGCCATGGCTGAAGAAGTTGAAGGCCGTCATCAGCACGATCATGTAGAGCGCCAGTTTCCATTCACGCGTCAACACGGAAACGATGCTCGGCCGCACGGCGGCGGTGCGGCGGCCATGCTCCCATGTCGGCGATTCGGGCACGTTGCGGCGAATGAACAGCACGAGCAGCGCGGGCAGCACGCCGATCATGAACATGCCGCGCCAGCCGATCGAATCGTGCAGCAGGCCGAAGACGATCGACGCCAACAGGTAGCCCGACGGATACCCGGCTTGCAAAATCCCCGACATGATGCCGCGCGATTTCGGTGGGATCGACTCCATCGTCAGTGCAGAACCGACGCCCCATTCGCCACCCATCGCGACGCCGAACGCGCTACGCAAGATGAGCAGCATCGTCAGGCTCGTCGCGAAACCGGAGGCCAAATCGAGCAAAGAGAACAGCACGATGTTCGCCATCAATACGGGGCGGCGGCCGTAGCGATCGGCGAGCCGCCCGAAAATCAACGCGCCGAGCGGGCGCAGCGCGAGTGTGAGCGTGAGTGCAATCGTCACGCTCGTGATTTCCACGCCGAAGGCTTTGGCGATGTCTTTAAGGACAAACACCATCAGAAAGAAGTCGAACGCGTCGAGCGTCCATCCTAGGTAGCTGGCGAGCGCGACGCTGCGCTGCTGTTTAGTCCATGTCATGAGGCTGTCTCCTTTGTTGGAATGATTCGGTGTCCTGACGTTTTAGTGCGAGTGCGATGCTGTGCAGCGCCGCCGCCGGGACGCCTGATTACGCAGGAGACATGCCAACGATTAAGCGTTCATAACGCATTGATTTAGAAAGATTCGCGATCGCCCGTGAAGCGACGGGTGCGCGGGAATCCGCTCAGCGAGGCTGATCGGCTGTGCGGAAATCGTGACGGGGGAGAGGAGCGTAAACCCTAGGGTTTCGCGGGCATCCGACGCAAAAGCTCAATACACCGGTAGGTCACTGCTGCATGGCTGGTGGATCGATTCCGTCCGTACCGTTTTCCGTTGCGGCGCGGACGAACGACATCACCTGATGACGGAAATCGACGTGCCGGCAAGCGCCGACGATCACGGACACGTAATCCGCCGTACGCTGCACCAGCCACGGTGCGCTGAGTTCCGTGGCGGGCAACGTGTATGCGGTGCCGATGTGCGCCGCATTGACCACCCGATCGAGCGCCGGCACCGGATCGCCTTGTACGGTGATGTGCCGAATGTATTGCTTCGCGTAGAGGCTCAATTCGCCGGGCTCCGGGTAAGCCTCCAATAGCCGATTCATCAGCGTGGCGCCAAACGGTGGCGCGCAGAAGCAGACGGCGTTGACTTTACTGTCCGAGTTCGAATTCATCGCCGCGGCGAAAGCGGCTTCCGCACCGCCTTTAGAGTGCCCGCAGGTTGACCATTCATAGTCGCTCAGTTGCTCGCGTGCGACGCCCAGCAGATTTGCGGCGTTCGTATAGCTTTGCGGCGCTTGCGAGCCGAACACGGATTGGAAGTTGGCCCACCATTGATTGAACTGATCGCGCGCGCCCCACACGAGGCGTCGCAGGTTGTACGATCCGCCGCCTATCGATGTGCTGCTCGTGCCGCCGAAAACGAGCGTGGCTTTGCGATTCGTCTCGTCGACGAAAATGTAGGCCTTCATCCCGCCGTTGCCGTCGGAAAAGCCCCGGCCGTCATAGGTCAGCCCGGACTCTGCCGCGATCGCTTTCGCCAGATCGCTGTTAAGAGGCGTCCATCTGCCGCGCTGTTCGGAATCGGCGAGCCCGACAGCATTGTCGAGTTTCTTGAGATCTAACTGATACGGATATTCGGCCAAAGCGGCGTAGACGCCGATTTCTTGCAACTGCGCGCGATCGAGGTTCTCGTGCTGGCCGCAAGAGAAGGCTTGCGGCCACAGGCGGCGTTCGACTAGCGGGGCGCCGTTTGTCTCTTGGGCGTCATAGGTGGAGGCGTTGGCTCCGCGCTGCAGCCCAAAGGTCGGGCGTGGCGGTGTTGACCATCGCCGCAACGTGGCCGGCGCGGTGCGCGTCGGTAGACCAGGCTGCTCCGTCGTTGATCGTTGGGGCGCGACGACGTTGATCACGTTGCCCGACGACGAGTCATTGTCCGCGTACTCCGTTGGGGAAAACGGGGAATTAAACGCGTCCGCAGCAACGCGAGATAAACGATCGCCCATCATTTCTTCGCCACTTCGAGATCACGTGTACGCGGTACTGCTAGCACGCCATCATGGATAGAGAGCCCAGGATAGCGATGCGTCATGCTTGCTTCAGCGCGTCCGCGAAGATTCCACTCGATAGCCGAAAAGCTTCTAGGCGGGGTTAACGTCGGTGACGTCAGCCTCGTCGTTGCGTTATGTCTCCTCCCCGTCCGTTCCCCTCACAGCTCACCGAAAATCCTCCGACGTAATCGCGAGCCGCCGCATTTTGTCGTAGAGGGTCTTCTTCGGCAGCCCTAAGCGCTCGCACGCCAGCGACGCTCTTCCTTGGCACGCCCGCAGCGCTTCCTCGATCAAATGTCGTTCGAAGCGATTGACTTGCTCCTCGAGCGTTCGCGGCGCGGCGCCGATCGAATCGTCCGCATCGGTGACGTCGGCAAGCAGTCCCAACGTGAATCGCTCGGCCACGTTGCGCAGTTCACGTACGTTGCCGGGCCAACTACGCGACATCAGCGCATTCATCTGCTGAGGGCTCAACGCATCAGGCACAGGGCGTCCGTAGCGCGCCGAGGCCTGCAACACGAAATGCTCGAATAGCACCGGGATATCTTCGCGCCGCTCGCGCAGCGGCGGTACTTCGAGAACCACCACGCCAAGCCGGTAATACAGATCGTCGCGAAAGCGCTGCTCGCGCGCGAGCGCCAGCAAGTCCGCTTTCGTCCCGGCGACGATGCGGCAATTCATCGGCAGCAACTCGTTCGACCCCACACGTTCGAAGGCGCGTTCCTGCAGCACGCGAAGGAACTTCGCTTGCAGCGACATCTGCATCGTCTCGATCTCGTCGAGGAACAGCGTGCCGCCGTCCGCGTATTCGAGTTTGCCGACGCGGCGTTTCAGCGCGCCCGTAAATGAACCGGCCTCATGCCCGAACACTTCGCTTTCGAACAGCATCTCGGGAATGCCCGCGCAATTGATCGCGGCGAAGTTCGCATTGCGACGGCGGCCCGCCTCGTGCAGGCAGCGTGCGACGACTTCCTTCCCCGCGCCCGTTTCGCCGAGGATAAGCACGTTCGTATCGGTATCCGCAAGATCGACGATCACGCGACGCAGCCGTTCGATCGCCGGCGATTGCCCCAGGATCTTCGCTTCGATGCGGTCTCGCCCGCTCACTTGGCGCCGCAACGTGTCGAGTTCGAGCGTCAGATGGCGTTTGTCGAGCGCGCGTTGGGCGACATCCGCGAGATGTTCGGATGAGAAGGGCTTTTCGATGAAGTCGTAGGCGCCGCGCTTCATGGCTTCGACGGCCATCGCGATATCGCCGTGGCCGGTGACGAGGATGACAGGCAGATCGGCGTCGATCGAACGAATCTGTTCGAGCACGGCGAAGCCGTCCATGCCGGGCAGGCGCACGTCGGTCACGACGATGCCGGGGAAGCCTAGGCGAATGTGTCGCAACGCCGATTCCGCACGCTCGAACGCCTGCACCTCGATGCCGCGCAATTGCAATGCTTGTACGCCACCCAGCCGAACGGCGGGCTCGTCTTCGACGAACAGTACTCGTAATCCGTCTTGCTCCATGCTTTCCCCTGACATCGTCATGTTTCCTCCGCCGGCGGCATCGGTGATGCTTCGATTCGCGGTGGTGTTGGCGCTATCGTTCGCGCGGCGTCGGTCTTGTGTTCATGATCGATGTTGCCGACGGCATCGCTGTGAGGATCGCCTTGTTGAACTTCCTTTGATGCGCGACGCAAGCGCAGCACGAACGACGCCCCTTCGTTCTCGGCGCAATCTTCCACCTTCAACGTACCCCCGAACTCGCGCACGATTCCCGCCGAAATCGCGAGACCCAGCCCAAGGCCCGCGCCGGGCGGCTTCGTCGTAAAGAACGGTTCGAATAAGCGCGCACGGACGGTCTCGGGGATGCCCGGCCCCGTGTCGGAGACGATGATTTCGGCGAAGGCGTCATCGCTTTCGTCCGCACGCATGGTAATCGTCAACCGCCGCACTGGGCAGTCGAGCATGGCGTCGAGCGCGTTGGCGAACAAATTGACGAGCACTTGTTCTAGGCGGTTCGCGTCGGCAAGCACCAGCAGCTTGTTGCTCGACGATGCATCCGGCACGCGACGCACCACTTCCACCGCTTCCTTGCGCAACCGAAGTTCGACGAGAAACAACGCGTTGGCGAGCGCACGCTCGACATCGACGGGCGCAAGTTGCGCGGGCCCCTTGTGCGAGAAGCGTCGCAATTGCGCGGTAATGGAGCCCATTCGCTCGATGAGGCCTGCAATGATGCGCAAGTTGTTTTCCGCGTCGCTTTGACGCCCGCGTTCAAGAAACAGAAGCGCGTTGTCGGAGAGCGTGCGCAATGCCGCTAACGGCTGATTCAATTCATGCGTGATGCCGGCTGACATCTGCCCGATCAGCGCCATTTTCCCCGCTTGCACGAGTTCTTCTAGTGTGGCCTTCAACGTGGCTTCCGTGCGCTTGTGCCCGGCGATCTCATTGCGCAGGCTCGTGTTCGCACGCGCGAGCGCGCCCGTGCGACGAGCGACTTTGCGTTCGAGTTCATCGTTCATTCGCTCGAGCGTTTCGCGCATCGCGAGACGTTGCGCAAGCACCTTTCTGCGTTGACGCACGTAGAGCGTGGCGATCGTCGCTAGCGACAGGCCGAGCGCGGCGACGAGCGCCGCATAACGCGCGCTCTTGCGTGCAGGGGCGATATCGGTCAACGACATGATGCGCCAGTCGGTGCCCGATACGATGCGGCTCACCACGACGAACTCCGTGCGGTGCGCGCCAGCATCGCCCGACACGAGCCGATCGTTCGGGGAGATGGCGTCGACTTCCGCATTGGGCGTTAGCTGTGTACGTCGCACGAGCCCAATGCCTTCGAGCGCACCTGGGCCCCCATACTGGCGCTTTGCATCGATGCGCGCACGGGCTGCGGCGGAGAGCGGGTGAAGCGTGCGGTATTTCCAGCCGGGGAATGAGCTCAGAAACACGACGCCGTTCGCGTCCGCCACGAGGACGGTCTCGTCCCCGCGTTTCCAGAGCGCTTCGGTGGCGTCGAGGCTGATCTTAGTGGCGACGACCCCGAGCGGGTGTCCGTTCTCGCCGATGCGCGCGGCGTAGAAGTAGCCGGGCAGGCCGCTCGCCGATCCGAGGCCGTAAAAGCGGCCCGTGCCGGAATTGAGCGCATCGATGAAATAAGGACGGTACGAGAAATTCTGTCCGACGAAACTGATCGGTTGATTCCAATTGCTGGCGGCGAGTGTCGTGCCCCGCAGATCGAGCACGTAGATGGCCGCCGCTTGCGAATCGACCGTGACGTCGGCGAGATAGTGGTTCACACGCGCAATGAGCGCCGCATCGGCCGGATGCCGCAACAAAGCGGCGATGTCGGGGTTCAGGCTCAGCAAGGCCGGCAGATAGTCGTAGCGAGTGAGTTCGCCCTTGAGCGTGCTCTCGTCGACGTCGAGCCGATGCGTGGCGCGCTCGATGATGGCGCTCGTTTCGGCGCGCTCCACGTAGCGATAGGCGGCCCCAGCGCCGATCGCGACGAGGGCGGCGAACGCTAACGTCTTTGCGATCTGCGAGACGCTCGGAAGGCGCGGGGCTAGGTGCGAGAGGCGGTGCAGCAACCGCGCGATGAGCGGAGGCTGCAAAAGAGGGTTCATCGTATGCTTGCGCGAACGCGAAACGGGCGGCTGCCGGGAGCGCGCAGTTTAGCGAAAACGGCGCCACGCCGCGATTCGGGTAAATAGGGGCGCTCGGGCGGCGGGCATTGTTGTCGCAGTGATAACATTTGTTGTCAACGCCAACCACTGCCTCGCCTTCCCATGCCTGAGACGTTCGATCAACTGGCCGCATTGATCCGCGCGCGTTTTGCGGATTTGAGCCCGCAGTTTCAAGCGGGCGCCGCGTTTCTGCTGGATAGCCCCGATGAAGTTGCGGTGCTGTCGATGCGCAAAGTGGCGGAGCGTGCGCAGGTGCAGCCGGCCGCGCTCGTGCGCTTATCGCAGCTGCTGGGTTTTCCCGGGTGGAACGAGTTGCGCGATTTGTTCGTGGCGCGCGTGCGAACGCGGCCGGAAGCGTTGACGACGCGCGCGCGGTCGCTCGTGTCGGGCACGAAGAAAGATACCTTTGCGCATGATTTGCTTGAAGCGCAGCAACACAACTTGCAAGCGACGGCGGCCTACAACGATCGCACTGTTACTCAAGCGGCGCGCGTATTGCGGAAGGCGCGGCATGTGTATGTGGCGGGGTTTCGTTCGTGCTATGCGGTGGCGTTTGGTTTCGTCTACGGCTATGGGCTTTTTCGTTCTTCGGTTTCTCTCTTGACGGGTGAAGCCGGGACGCTCGAAATGCAATTGCGCAGCATCTCACGCGATAGTGCGACGGTTGTCATTAGTTTCGCCCCGTATTCGGTTGAGGCGGCGCGTGTGGCGGAGGTGGCGCTCGAGAAGGGAAGCCGTCTGATTGCGATTACCGATAGCGCTGTCTCGCCTATTGCGTTGAATGCGGATAGCACGCTGATTTTTTCTCACGAGAGTCCCTCGTTCTTTCCGTCGCTCGTGGCGGCCACGGCGATCGCCGAATCGCTCGTCGCGCAATTGCTAGCGCTCGAAGGGAGCGAGGCCGTGGAGCAGTTGGAGATGGCGGAGCGGTCCCTGCATGCGAAGGGGGCTTATGTGCCTTGAAGCGTGCGGCGGTAGGCGCTTTGCGGTTGAAAGGTCGGCGTAGTTATGTTTGGCTAGTCGAATGATGTGGGCGCATGTCATTGGAGCGTTGCGGAATTTATTGCCGATATTCCATGCCGCGTTCATAAGTTGGAATTTGTTACTTCTCGTGTCGAGGTTAATTCCCAATCTATTGCTGCGCGGTAGATTTGTCGGCGCGCGTTAATTAGAATCTGGCGAACTTAAAAGAACGCAAAGATTCGCCATGGCCGACG